>JACCDY010332133.1_pt1 | contig 15579 bp, 15 predicted proteins | sample 7446391 | NCBI WGS metagenome assembly JACCDY01 (sample SAMN15323451, study PRJNA562643) | freshwater metagenome | isolation source: river surface water | place: USA:Blue River Watershed | collected 2017-08-18 | reverse complement strand
TGCTAATAAAGAATGTAATAATTGTTCTAGTACTCTTGAATTAGCACATGGAATTACTTTTGTATAATAAAATTCATTATCATATAATGAATTTGTATTAAATGAAGATAATCTTCCAGTTAGTGAAGTACATTTTCCAATTTTAAAAACATTATTTTTTGAATTTAATTTATTAGTTGATAAATATACAAATTCATCTTTTTTTAATTTATTTACAGTCTTTACTTGAATATTTATAAATTCATTAATTTCCTTTTTTTGCTTATTAATAATATTTTCTTTTTCTTCTAATTCTAATTTTCTATATTCATTTTGATATTCTAAATAAAATTTAAACACACGCTCTAACTCAATATAATATTTTTTAATTTCTTTTGATTTTTGCGTTTGTAATAGCATTAATGATTGTTTAAAACAATCTGGTGATACAATTAAGTGTTTTACCTTATTATGATCGTTATATTCATAGTTTTCTATGTGCACCTCATGGGTACTTAGAAAATTTTTAAATTCAGTTAAATTAATATATTTATAATCTATATTTACATCAAAATTACGTTTAATTAATTCATAATAATTTTGTTTTTCTTTTTTTAATTCAATTGATTTATATCCAATGTATTTTAACATATTATCGTCAATATAAATCCAAATATCATCTTTTATATTTTGCCAAAACTTATCTAAAAACATATCATTATATTCATAATTAATAGTATTTAATAATTCTTTTACTGTCAATAATGGTTGATTAGTGTTAATAATATTATTAGTTAATACTAATTTGTTCATCTTTATATCTATTATTCTATTTTATACATATAAGAATTACAAATATTTAATATTAAATTTAATATAAAGGTATGGTAGTATTTTTGTGCCTCCACATACATAATTCTTTAAAACAGTCTGGTGATGTTATAATGTATTGTTTATTATGAGCACCGCGTTTTTCTTCTTCATAGTTTTGCTCCCATGAATGATGGGAGCAAACATTCTTAATGTTAAACTTATTATTATGGTATTTATTTTAATATTTTCTATAGCGACAATTTTGACGATATAGAAATAATTTAAATTATTCCTTAATTATATTCATTATTTTTTGACGCCACTATAGCGTCAAAAAACTCTCTGTCATAATTTTGCTTCCCGCTGTGGGGGAGCAAAAATTATTTAATATAAAATTCATTATTATTTAAAATTGAATTAAATTTTATATTAAATATATATACATATAGTATATAGTAATCTGTTAAATTTTTCATTAAAATCATGGATTCTATTAATAATATTAATTCTAATGATTTAATTAGTATTTTAGATTCTATGCTTAATAAGAAAAAAGGTTTAATTGAGCATCATATTGAATCTATGAATAAATTTAATGAAACTGGTATTAAACAAATTATGACTAGTGGATTTAATATTCAAGTTGAATTAAATAATGAAAGAAATCAAACAGATGAAGATAAAAATATCACTAAATATCTTATGAAAGCAAAAATTTTAGATGTTAAATTAACATCTCCGGTTACTATTAATTATGATACTCAAAAACCTCAGATACTATATCCAAATGAAGCCCATACTAAAGATTTAACTTATAGTTCACCAATGTATATTGATGCTGAAGTGTCATGTACGGCTTATAAAAAGGATGGTACTGAAGAAGTTAAAAAAGAAATAATTAAAAATTATCGTTTAGGTTCAATCCCTATTATGGTAGGGACAAAACTATGTAATACCTACAATAAAGGACGAGATGCACTTTTAAATTTGAATGAAGATCCAACCGAATTAGGAGGTTTCTTTATTATTAAGAGTAATGAGTGGATCATAGACAGTTTAGAATCGATGACATTTAATTCTCCGCGAGAATTCAAGAATGTCGGTCATAAGAACGAATTATGTCGTGCTGATATTATTTCAAAACCCGGCGATAATTTTGAAAATTCATCTATTCTATTTATCAAATTATTAACAAATGGAAATATTGTATTTGAAGTAACAAATAATAAATTTAGAGATATATCTATTCCATTTTATGTGCTATTTAGAGCATTTGGAATTTGTTCTGATAAAGAAATTATTGAACATATTACATATTCATTAGATGAATCTGATCCAGTTGTTAAAGAAATGTTAATCATTTTAGAAAAAGCATTTTTATCTAAATATACACCAATCACAGATGCTTATAAAGTAACTAATCAAATTGATATTTTAGAATTAATTGGTAGACACATTAATGAATATTACTTATCAAATTTAACTACCGCTAATAAAAATAATGAAAATACACGAAAATATAATATTAATAATGTATTGCAGATTTTAGATAAAGATATCCTACCTCATGTTGGATTAATGCCTGAAGATAGATATAAAAAAGTTAGATTCTTAGGTCATCTTATTCATAGATTATTATTAGTACATCTTGATATTTTACCATCAACTGATCGTGATTCATATATCAATAAACGTATTAATACTGCTGGTGTATCATATGCTAAAGTTTTTAAAACTAATTTTAATTTTGCAATTGTTCAACAATTAAGAAGACAATTTACTAAAGATTTAAAAGGTACATCTTTTTCAAATCTTAATTTAAAACATAGTTTTGAAACTGCTATTTATGGTCATGAATTTGAAAGAGCATTAATTCAAGCAATCGTAACTGGTGATAAAACAATTAATATTAATCGTAAAGCAGTTCATAATCGTTTATCGTCACAACAATTACATAGAAAAAATCAAATTAATGTAATTAGTGCATTAAGAAATATTAACACTGCCAATACATCAAGTGCTAAGCAATCATCAAGAGCTAATGAAATGAGACGATTTCATTCTTCAATGATTGGTTATGTTTGTTGCGTGCAATCAGCCGATACAGGTGAAAAAGTAGGTATGCAAAAACAAATGGCAATTAGTGCTAAAGTATGTTTAGGTTCTTCTTCTGAAGTTTTAAAAGATATTATTTTAGAAGACTCCGAATTAATTAAATTAGATAACAAATTAACTAATCTAGAAATTTATAATAAGAAATTAACAAAAGTATTTGTTAATGGAGATTGGTTAGGTTGTACTAATAACTATTTAGAATTTATGAATAAATATAAATTAAAAAGACGTAATAATGAAATTCATTATTTAACTACAATTGTATTTCATGTTCAATCTAATGAATTGTCATTTTGGGTTGATATTGGTCGAATTGTTCGTCCATTAATTATTGTATATAATAATGAAAAAGAATATTACAAATCAAATAAAACCATTGAATTTAAACAATATATTAAACTAACTAAAGAACATATTATTAATTTAAATGGTGGTATAATTAATTATGAAGATTTATTAAATGAACAAATTATTGAATTTGTTGCTCCTGAAGAACAACAAAATTGTTTAATTGCAAAAGATATTGAAACATTAAATCAGCATTTAAATGATCCTCTAATTAGATATACTCATTTGGATATTCCTCAATCTATTATTGGAATTCCCGGCTTAACCAGTCCTTTTTCTAACCATAATCAGGCTGCACGAGTTGTTTTTCAAACAAATCAAGTCAAACAAACTTGTGGAATTCCTTGTTTAAATTTCCCTTATAAATCATATAAGGAAATGCATTTACAAGTATATAATCAAAAACCATTAATTAAAACAATTGCTAACAAATATTATGCACCAATTGGAATGAATTCTATTGTTGCTGTTATGATTTATGGTGGTTATAATCAAGAAGATTCATTAATTATTAATCAGGGTGCTATTGATCGTGGATTATTTACTACACATCATTTTACATTTGAAAAAACAGAATTAGATAAAAATGAAGAATTTATTAATCCTGATCCAAGTGTTACTGCCGATATTAAAGCTTATTCTAATTATGATAAGTTAGTAAATGGAGTAGTACCTGTTGGAACATATATTGAAAATGGTGATGTAATTATTGGTAAAATTGGAAAATTAAATAAAAGTGATCAATATGATAATTTTAAATATTATGACAAATCTATTGTTTACAAATATGACGAACCTGCTTATGTATGGGAGGTCATTAAAGGACGAAATGAAGAAGATAATTTATTTTGCAAAATTGTATTTAGAAGTGTTCGAAAAGTCGCAATTGGTGATAAATTTTGCCTGGATTCATCTCACGAAGTATTAACTGAAGAAGGTTGGAAAAATATTTCTGATATGACTATTAAAGATAAAATTTGTATTTTAGAAAATAATAATATTAAATATGAAAATCCATCTGAAGTTCATTGTTTTGAACATGATGGTGAATTATATAATGTAAATTCAAATAAAATGGATATTACATGTACATTAAATCATAAATTATATGTTAAAACACAAAAAAATAACAATTATGAATTAATTAAAGCACATAATCTTTTAAATAAAGATTATTGGTGTAAAAAAAATGGTATTAATAGTAATCAAGATATTGAATACTTTATATTACCAGAATTTATTCATGATAAATTTAAAAAATATAATAAAGTTGAAATTAAGTATAATATGAACATTTGGCTCGAATTCTTTGGAATTTATATTGCTGAAGGTCATATTGACAATAGTAAAATGATTAGAATTTCTGCTCATAAAGAGAGAATTAAAAATAAATTAAATGAAATTCTACCAAAATTAAATATTGAATATATTATTTATCCTAGTGAGAATAATTATTATTATTTAAAAGGTAATTTACAATTAAGTAATTACTTATCTACATTTAATAAAGGTATTAATAAATATTTACCATCATATGTATGGAACTTATCTCAAAATCAATGCAGAATTTTATTAGATTCTCTAATTTTAGGTGATGGATATACTAGAGGTAAAAATCAAATTTATTACACAGGTTCAGAGCAACTTGCAAATGATGTACAAAAATTATCAATTCATGCTGGGTTTAGTTCTAAACTTTCAATTAAAAGATTTGCAAATGAAGTAATTGAAATTAAAAATCAAAAAACTATTAGAAAAACAAATCAATATGCTATTAGCATTACTAAAGACATTAAATCTTTAGAACCAAAAATTTCAAATAATACAAAATCTACTGAAATTAAATTAATTAATAAAAAATGTAATGTTTACTGTCCTACAGTATCTACTGGTATCTTTATGGTACGTAAAAATGGTAAATGCTATTGGACAGGAAATAGTTCAAGATCGGGTTAACTCTTTTTGGCTCGAGATAGTCAGCGTGAAAGCGTATACTGGCTAGTGAAATCATACAAATGACTTGTAAAAGTATGATGGAGCAAGATCAATAAATTGCGGGAACTTCCTAAAGCTTATACAACTACTTATAATTGAGAAATCTTTTATAAGAACCGGGGTAATGACCTAGGGTATAGTAAAATCGTATAAGATGCTACAATGGATAATCCGCAGCCAAGCACCTAAGTTTAGATTTCTAAATATGGTGAAGGTTCAGAGACTACAATAGATCGGCGAAAGCTTAAGGTATAGTCCAGCCCCATTCGAAAGAATGAACTATTCTAGAATTTAGTCAATTCGAAAATAGTTTATGAGAATCATTTCTCTAGGGATTTCGCAAAAAGGAGTTTGCGGTATTTACTACCGAGATTCAGATATGCCATTTACAAAAGATGGAATTAAGCCAGATATTATCTTTAATCCTCATAGTTTACCAAGTCGTATGACAATGGGTGTGCTATTTGAAGGAATGGCTGCTAAAATTAGTGCTTTAGAAGGTACTATTAAAGATGGCACTATATTTAAAAAAATTGATATTGATGATATTGCCGATGATTTAGAAAAATTAGGTTATAATCGCAATGGAACCGAAAGATTATATAATGGTATGACTGGAAAGTATATTGATGTTGAAATCTTTATTGGTCCAATTTATTATCAAAGATTACAAAAGTTTACTGTAGACACTGTCTATAGTCATAAAACATGCCCAACTGATGCTATAACTCATCAACCACTTGATGGTAAAGCAAGTCGAGGCGGATTACGACTGGGTATCATTTTGCCATTTTGCCCAGAAAAGGGAGCTAAAAGTGTCTCCCTAGTGAAGTCAGAAAATTTGTCCATTGACAATATTGTCAATAGTTCTGATGGAGCAAGACCGGAAAATTGCGGGAACGTCCTAAAGCTTATACAACTACTCATATTTGAGAAATCCTATATGAGAACCAGGGTAATGACCTCGGGTATAGTAAAATCGTATAAGATGTTACAATGGATAATCCGCAGCCAAGCACCTAAGTTTAGATTTCTAAATATGGTGAAGGTTCAGAGACTTCTAGGGTCGGTCGGTGTTCATGTAATGAATGCTTAAGATAAAGTCCAGCCCCTTTCGAAAGATTGTGTGTACTGAGGGTCTGACAAATTCGAAGTATACAGTTCAGATTATTCTGAATGGGACGTTATGTGCAAAGATAAATGCTATAATATAGTATGTCTTTGTACATATATCGGAAATGGAGAAAGATTGTATGGCTATTAGTAGCATTAAATTTCTTCAAGAGAAGTTTATTGATCATAGCGATAAATATTATATTTATGTATGTAAAAATTGTAACAAGAAGGCTGTAGTAAATGAAAAATATAATATTTATAAATGTAGTTATTGTGGAGATAATAGCGATATTGTTAAAATTAAATCAACTTGGTCGTGTAAACAATTTTATGACGAAATTGAAAGTTGTAATATCGGAGTTAAATTATATCCAAAAGAAAATACATATCAAAAGTTTGAATAAAAATTAATTAAATAATCATTTTAAAAAAATTGAATTTATTTTTTTAATTAGTATAATTAGATACTAGTCAACAAAATGTTTAAAACTATTAAAGATATTCATAAAAATTTAGAATTATTTAAACCGATTCCAGTTGAAAAATTAAATATGTTTATGATTTCAAAAGATGGTTTATTATATAATACTTTAAGTAAAAAATTTTTAAAACCACATTTACATAAAAATACTAAATTATTTAGTATTCATTTATTTGAATCTCAGTATCAAATTAAACATTTATTATATATTACATTTGTTAATCCTGAATATGATTTTGAAGGATTGACAAATGTTAAATCTAAATTTATGATTAATATTAAAAATACTAATGACAATTTGCCGTATATTAATTTTAATGTAGAAGATTTAGAATTAATCACTAAATCTGATAAAATTAAAAAGCAAGAAAGAAATAATAGAATTATTAATAAATATGATAATAACAAACAATTTATTCAATCTTATAATGATATTGAAGATATTAAAAAAGAATTCAATATTAAATATAATAAATATATAACATTAGCATGTGGAAAAAATAAAAATAAATTATATAATAATTACTATTTTAGATATGATGACGATGATGAAATTAAAAATCCTGATATTATTGGTTCATTTAATAAAATAAATATTAACGAAGAATTAAATGAAGAAACAAAACAAGAAATTGATTTAAAACCAGAAGAATGGAAAAGACTTTTATCTGATGATGAATATAATGAATATTATCAAAATTATGAAATTTCAAACTACGGAAATTTTAGAAATTATAATAATAAACAAATTAACAAACTGCACAAAAATTGCGGCTATTTATATGCTAGTATTAATATTTATAATCCAACTACAAATAACAAAAAAGTTAAAAAAATTAGAGTAAATATTTTAGTTGCAAAATATTTCTTAACACAGCCAGAAACATATGATAAATTAGTAGTTGATCATATTGATGGAAATAAATTAAATAATTATTTTGAAAATTTACAATATTTAACTTATTCTGAAAATAAATCAAAAGGTTAAGAATTTTTAATTTTATCATAAATATTTTTTTTTATATTAATAAATGCTAAAGCATATTTATAATCATTATATTTAGCATCTTTATTATGTATAAATAAAAATGTTTCAATTGGAATATATGGGTGATTTACTAATAAATTATGACAATTTTTTAATTTTAATTCTTCAAATGATATATGTTTATATATTCTATGAGAGTAATTAAAACTTTGAGAACAATAACCATAAGAATAACATGTAGCACATGGATATAATTGTTCTTCAGTACAATCACAAGTGTATAATGTATGATTATAATTTTTACATATTAACCCACATAGTCTATAATGTTTATCTAAATGCGGCAATACATCATTGCTAAATCTTAATTTCCAATATTGATTAACACCAGAATATTCATAAATTAAATTAATAAATTCCATATGTTTGTATTTATTAATAAAGAGTTCTAAATTCATATTTATTATTTATTTATTATCTATTTAAATATTTTATTCAATTTTTTAAACATATATGATTTAAACATAAAATAACATTATAATAAAGAAATAGTATGAATTTATTTTTAATTTTGTGGATTAATTTATTAACATTAATTAATGCAAATATATATAATAGATGTGTAAATAATAAACATATTACATTAACATTTGACGATGGTCCACATCCAAATACTATTAATATTGTTAATATTTTAGATAAATACAATATTAGTGGAACGTTTTTTATTAATGCTTTAAATATGATTAGAGAAAATAAATTTGATTTAATTAAAAATATGTATAATACTGGTCATATTATTGCATCACACGGATTTTCACATGGTGCTATGGAAAGATTAAATAATTTTAATCAACTAAGAGAATTATATGATAATGAATTATTATTTAGACAATTATTTAATAAACGCCCATATTTTTATAGACCACCATATTTTAGTTATAATGATGATGTAGTTAAAATATGTGACACATTTGGATATGAATTGATAACATCTAATTTAAATACAAATGACTGGAGTGCAGAATCAACAAAAGAAATTTATAATACATTTATCAATAATTTTGATGATACGGTTGGTTTAATTGTATTACAACATGATTATCAAATTCTTGGTAATGAAATTTTAGAAGATATAATCAATTATTCATTAAGTAAAAATTATACATTTGTACCATTAGATGAATGTTTAGGAGTACAAAAAAAATATAATGATGATAATGTATATGGTCCATTTTTATTAAATGGCATTTAAGGAGATAGAATCTCAATAAACTCAACAGAATCTCGGGTTAATCCCCATTTCAAATTATCTAAATTGATAATACTATATAATGGAATTATAATACTAAAAATAGGTAAATATAAAAAGAACGGAAAGAATTTTAATAACATATTAAATTTTCCTGTAAATATAGTAATAATTAAATTAAGAAATATAATAATAAGTGTAATTAATAATGGTTCAAAACTATATCCTTGAATTGTGATACTAATAACTGAATTAATTATTCCAATAATAATAACTAATGGCAATAAGAATATAATAAATAATTCCATAATAATAATAAAATACATTTTTAAATGTTTGTAAATAGATTGTGTGGGTGGATTAATAAATAATAAAATTAAACATACAATTAATGAATTTGTCCATCGTCGTCTTTGATCTAATAATATTTTAAATTTATCAGGAACATTAGTATAACATTTAGCATCAGAAATATAAGATAAATTATAATCTGGATATTCTTGATTAATTAATGCGGTAAGATATCGATCTTCACCCAATTCTAATAAATTTTTTTCATAAAGTGTTTTAGATGATTTAGTATATTTACTAATTATATTATTATTAATAGTTGGTTCGTTTTCAATTCTAAGTTTAAATAATGTAAAACATCCGGATAATACAAATACATTATACATAACATGTTCAAATGTTTTTAAAAGTAAATGTGATATAAAATATTCAAAACTTTGAACTATAGTAATTAAATTATTAGATGAATTTTTTACTATAGTTTGACCACATACCGCAATACATTTATAATTATTCTGTAAATAATTTAATAATAGAATTAATCCATTTTTTTCAATGTCAGTATCACAATCAATAATTAACATATATTCATATTCAATTAATGATTGATTTTTATTAATTAATCCATTATTTAATTTATTAATAATTGGAATATATATTTGATTATTAGAATAAATATTATTAATAGTTTCATAAATAATTAATGATGAATCTTTTTTTCCTCGATTACCTTTTCTAAATTGTTCTGTAATATTTCCACATTTTAAGATAACTGAGTAATTAACATTACCAGTACCCGCATTATATAATCCATTATAAATTTGAAGTCTATTATCTTTATAATCAATTAAAGTTGAATATTGTTCATTATTAATATATTCATTATTTTGAAATAATAAATTTAATAATGTATAATCTGTAGTATTATTTGTTTTTGAATTTGTAATAATACCATCAATAACTATTAATAATAAAATATTATCTAAATTATAATTTATTTTACATACTGAATCAATTGTTGATTTAATTGTATCATAATCTTCATTATAAAGCGGGATATGTATGATTATTTTTTCATTAACACTATCTTTTTCCTTATTAATTTTTTTTGTTTTATAACAACGATAATAATAATATATAATTCCAAAGATAATGTTTAATAATAAAGTTAATGATAAGAATACTAAATATAATATAAATAATAAGTCTAATGAATTACAGAAATTATTATTTCTATAAAATAGTTTTGTATTATAATTTTCTTTTTCATTATTATTAATAATATCAATAATATTTGTACATTCTTTCCAATTATAATAAGTAAATATTAAAATAATACTAATATATAATAATAATAAAATTAATATAATTATAATTTTTTCACAATATAATTTATGTTTATCAACATTATCAGTATTGGTTCTCCATTTTAATATAAAATTAGGATAAATATTATATAAAAGATGTCCTAGATAACTTATCATCGTATTATTATTTGTATTTAAAATTATTATTCAATTTTAATTAAATTAAAAAAATTGAATATTTTAATTAAATATTATACTAATTCATTGTGATTAAAAATGCAGACACGTTGCAAGAACTGTAATTATCTTTATTTTATTAAGTATTCAGAATGTTCAGATGTTTATTGCGGACTAGACTGTAAAACAACTTATGAATTTAAACATAATATTACTGAATTTATTGCAAACACAATTATTAAACAAGAATCATTAAATGATTTAATTCCATTATCCTTGATTATGTCAGATTTTGATTCAAATTCTTATATTAAACAACCTATTCAATCGTTAAATATTAACAATAAAAACACAACCAATTATAATAGATTATCATTATAATTGATTAAATAATTGAATTTTTTTATTAATATATATAAAATGGATGATCAAGAGATTCAACAGTATTTTAACAATGAGTATTTTACTATTGAACTGGAACCCATATTATCATATGATATAATTAACGATCTCGAGCAATTTAATGAGTTTGATATTATTCAAATTCAGCACCGCGACATGTTAGAACGCAATATTATTTTGCAATTTAATACAGTCATGATTGAATTGCTAGAGCAATTTAAAAATTAAATTTATTTTTTTCATAATAATCAATTAATGAAAAATGAAAATTATAACTCTTACCATAGTGAAATGCTTCTCTTCTTTTATTTATTATAAATTTATATGCTTTATTAATTGAAAATTTATATTTAAATATTAAATATGCAGCAATAAGACATGCTGATCTTTGTCTACCTGCGTAACAGTGAACAAATACTGGTTTATTAGAATTTAATGATTTATCTATAATTGATACATATTCTGATAAGTATCCTTTCATTAAATCTATATCTTCTTCTAATAAACTATCATCGACTGGAATTCTATAATATTCAAATTGAGTTTCATAATAATTAGGTATTTTTTTAGTACAATTAATAATAACTTTTATTTTTTTATCTTTTAGAAATGATAAATTTTTAGCACCGTCTATATTACCAATATATAAATTTGGTAAAATTTCATCATAACTTTTAGAATTATAATATGATTTATTGCGATTAAAAAAACATTCAAACCTATTATTTATTATATTTGCCATACAAAATAAAAAAGAAAACATTATTAATAATAAGAATAAATAACAAAAGTTGTTCATAAGTATAATAATTATGAGTTTATAATATATAAATAAATTATTTTAAATAAAATAATTATTTAAATCTAATTAATAATAATAATATAATAATATTTATTCTAATAATTAAATAAAAATGAATTTAACATATTCGCAAGAAAAATGTGCAATATGTTTAGAAGAAAATTTAAATATGACTAATAAAACAACATTACAATGCCAACATGAATTTCACAAAACATGTATTAATCAATATTATGGAACATCATGTCCAATATGTAAAAAAGAATTTATAACATCTAATATTTATTATATTAATAAAAATACTAATAATAATTTTTCTAATGTAATATTGTTAAAAAATAATTTATTTAGAACTATTAATAGATTTTTTACTCTTGATAAGTCAATTATATTTTTAAATTTATTAAATTCAAAAATGGTCTTATCTGGTCAAATATTATTATCAATAATACAAAATACTGAAGAAAATATGCAATTAAATACATTAGATATTTATATTGATAATTATTTTCATTATAAAACTATGAGTGAATTTTTAAAAAAAAATAATTATCAAAAACAAAATGAACCAACTTTAATAAATTATTTATCAATTTTTTCTAGTTATCAAAGTATGTTAATCAACAATGGAATTTCCGAATTAATAATAGATGAATCTATTATATATAAAATTAATAAATATACAAATGGAGATTTAAATATAAATATTATATTTAACGTAAATAATTTATACACAATTGAAAATAGATTTAAATTAGATATACTAAAAAATTACTTTGATGGTAATTATTTTTATGTATATAACATTACTAAATTAGAATTAAAAATTGAATATATTTATAAAGAAAGAGTAGATAATAAATTAAAAGATATAATATCTTACTATCGAAATAATAATTATAATATATATATAACTGAAAATTAATAATGACACTAAATACTGGATTTTGGTCTCCATCTGAAAAAAAAATTTATAGTAAACATATTATTCGTATAATGCGTCGCGATATTTCATTTAAACAATTAGCATCTATTATAAAAACTCGTGACCGTACTCAAGTTCGCTCACATCATCAAAAAAATTATAATGAAATTAGAAAAATTAGTAAAATTTTATTAGATATAAAATATTCTATTAATTATTAAAAATATTAGGTTTATTTCTTGTTGACCAATATACTTCTCTCTTTTTTTCCATTTGTATTAAGAATTTATAATATCTGGGATCTTCTATTAAATGTGCTAAAGCAATTTTTGCAGTCATTTTTAAATTATTATTAGTTATATTTGTTATTTTATTAATTTTTTTACCATGTTCTAATTCAATATTTAAACCATCTTTCCACTCATCAAATGGAACAACATTTAAATTTAAATTAAAATCCGTTGCTAATTTTTTTGCGATTGTGTTTGTTATTTTCATTATAATATTTAATAAATTTTTTTATTTTATTAGCACTGTCTATATATTTATTACAAATATTATTAATATCAGCATAATTATAATAGTCTTGACAAATATAGCAAAAATATAATAAACTATTGTCATCATAACATAATTCACACATTTCATTAATTGTATTATCTAATGAATTATTCCCACACTCTTGACAAAAACATTCGGAGTCATCATGGTTATAATTCATTATTTTATTAATTTATAATAAATAAATTCAATTTTAAATTCTATGCAATTGTCTAGATAAACCATAGTCAGATTTTAATATATTTTTATTTTTTTTTAAAAAATCCCAATACAACTTGTTTATTATTTCAAAATCATTTTTATTATTAAAATCTGACATTTTTCTGATGTAATTATCAGATCCAATATACATTTTAGTCATATATTTAATATTTGAGTCTATGCTATTAATATTCATTAATATATTCGGTATCATAACCCAATCATAAGAATCTATAAAACAAGTCATAAACCATTTATATATATCTTTTAATTTAAATCCATATAATATCATAATATTATTAACAACCATTAATCTTTCGATGTGATGCAAATAAGCATACTTATGAACTTTAGATATCATATTATTCATTAATTCTAGTTCTGTTTTAGTACCTTTTACGATACCGTAGGTAGAAGTACTATACCAACTAACTGGTATTTTATTATTTAATTTAATTTTTTTAAATTTTGACATTACTGTTTTGCCATATAGAAAATATATAAAATGCATATATTCTCGCCATCCAATTATCTGTCTAATTATACCTTCTACTGAATTTATTAATTGTTTTTTATTTTTAAAATTATTAAAATATTTTAATATTTCAGTAATTACATAATTTGGTGTTAATAATCCAACATTCAATAATGCTGATATATTAGAATGTTCACCATAAATAACATTTTTAGATATAGCATCTTGATTTTTTCCAAAATATAATAATTTTTCATTTATAAACTTTTTTAAATGTTTTTTAGCATCAATAAATGTACAAGGATAATATGAACCTTGTTCACAAAATTGCCCAAATGATTTTGTAAAATTTTTATTGATATACTCTTTTGCTTCTTTGATATAAGCATTATTATAAATCATTAATTTTGATTCTTTATATGATTTATCAAATTTACTTCTATTTTCAGCATCAAATGACCATTTTCCAAATAATGGATTTTTATTTGAGTCAACTAATATATTATTTTTAATGCGTTGCTGTTTATAAAATTCAGATTGAGTATATTTATTGTTTGCTTTCTTTAATTTTAATAATTCGGCATTTGTATTTATAAATAATTTAGTATCTAAATACTTAACTTTATATTTACTAAATAACTTTATCATTTTTTTATCTACAGGATCATACATAGTTAAATTTTTATTTGATAGCAATTTAGAATAATTAATTTTATTATATTCTATATACTCAACTTGTATTTTATTATTCTTTAAGTAGTCATAGTAATAATACATTAACGATAAATGTAATAATAATTTTTGTTTATGATAATTAGGATTTAAATAATATTCTTCTTCTAATAAATAAACTTTATCATAATTTTTTAATAATTTTATATCTTCAAATAATTGAGTTGGTAAAATTAAAAAAATATTACTCATAATTGTTATATTATTATATTACTAAAGTTAAAAAAATAAAAATTAATTACCCTTCATCCAAAACAGAGTATTGTAAATTAAATTATTTTTGAATTAATAATTTCTGGGTTAAACCCATTATTTAATTTACATTCTTTTTTTCTATAATGCTTATATTCATTTATTTTATCATCTATGTCTTCATGCTCTTCTCGATCTGATTTATTTTGTTTCTTATTAAAATTTACATACATTTCTGATAATTTTTTATCAATTACTGGTTTTAATATTTTTAAATTATCTTCATTATTTAATAAATTATCTTTTACATAGTTTATAAATTCATTAAAGTATTCATTATTTTTACCATTCTTAATATTTAGAATTAATAAATTATCTAATATATTTGATATCAAATCTTCAAATTTTAATGAATTCCATAATATAT
>JACCDY010009947.1_pt1 | contig 15579 bp, 4 predicted proteins | sample 7446391 | NCBI WGS metagenome assembly JACCDY01 (sample SAMN15323451, study PRJNA562643) | freshwater metagenome | isolation source: river surface water | place: USA:Blue River Watershed | collected 2017-08-18 | reverse complement strand
CCACAGCTTTTCGTTTGCCCACTACTACGACCCCGAGTTCATGGGCTGGGGCAATTTGCGTGTCATCAACGAAGACCGCATTGCACCAGGCACGGGCTTTGGCACACACGGCCATCGCGACATGGAAATCATCAGCTATGTGCTGAGCGGCAACTTAGCCCACAAAGACAGCATGGGCAACGTCAAAGGTATTCCCCCTGGTGACGTGCAACGCATGAGCGCAGGCAGCGGTGTGCAGCACAGCGAGTTCAATCACGCGCCAGACGAGACCACGCATTTTTTTCAGATATGGATTGAGCCCAATGTGCGTGGCATTCCTGCCAGCTATGAACAGCAACAAGTGCCACCCGCATCTAAGCGCGGTGCGCTCAGTCGCATTGCAGCGCCAGACGGCGGTGTGGTGAAAATTCATGCAGATGCAGCCCTATATGCAGGCTTGTTTGATGGCGACGAAACAGCCACCTTGAACATCGCACAGGGGCGCAAAGCCTATGTGCACCTCATTCGCGGCAGTTTGCAAGTCAATGGTGTGACGCTCGCCACAGGCGACGCTGCATTGTTAGACAACGAACCAACCATTCACCTCACCCAAGGACAAGACGCTGAAGTATTGGTGTTTGACTTGGCCGCCGCATAATTTCCGTTAGTTTTTTCAACCTGCATCAAGGAGCTTTCACATGACCAAAACTGTTGTTGTTTACCACTCAGGCTACGGCCACACCCAACGCGTGGCCCAATTTGTTGCCGAAGGCGCCAAAGCCACCCTCATCGCCATTGATGCAGACGGCAACATCACCGACGCCGAATGGGAAGCGGTCAACGCGGCTGACGCCATCATCTTTGGTTCTCCCACATACATGGGTATGGCCTCATGGCAGTTCAAAAAATTTGCCGATGCCACATCCAAGCAATGGTTTGGTAGCGCATGGAAAGACAAAGTGGCAGGTGGCTTCACCATCTCTGCCAGCCCCAGTGGTGACAAACTGTCGACCATCCAATACTTCATCACTTTGGCCATGCAACAAGGCATGGTGTGGGTCGGCCAGCCCGCCATGAACGACGGCAACATCAATCGCATTGGTTCTAACTCAGGTGTCATGGCGCAAGTGGGCCCCACCAGTCCAGCCGCTGACATTCCTCAAGGCGATTTGGATACGGCCAAAGCCTACGGCGAGCGCGTGGCCGCTGTGGCAGCCAAACTGCGTGGCTAAGCGATCGGATCAGCATCAGAGGGGGTTAAAAGCCCCCTCCTTAAATACCAAAGCTTTGATCGGAGATTGTGTGAGTTTTGGTTAATTGGGGTAGTCACTACCGATACATTTTTTCATTCAATTCATCACGAAAGATCTCAGGCCTAGACTTGTTCGATTCGCCTCATCCTGGGTGCCTTGGGTGGGGTTTTGTCCCATGCGAACAAGGAGCAAATCATGGCCGCCATCCCTTTTACAGCCAAATACGCAGTTGTCGTCAGCCCATCGGGCTCCACCACAGGTTCTACAGGGCTGCTAGACCTTGATTTGAACTTTGGCAACGTCACCACGGTTGGGCAAAACATCCAATACGTGGGTTCTGGGCAGGTTGATGCTGTGTTCTTGCGCCCTGGGGTTTCGGTGGATTTCACGGCATCTGGGGCTGGCATAGACAAGCTCTATCTAGAGGGCGAATTTGCCGATTACACCTGCAAACTCTCCGGCAAGTTTGTGGTGCTCACGCGCACCGACAAGGTCAGTGGGCTGACCGAGTCAGCCACGGTGGCGGCGGGTGATTCCCTTGTGTTTGCTGACGGTTCAATTAGCACGGCTGATCTCATTGCGCGTGTCAAAAACAAGGTCACGACTGCACCACTGCTCGGCGATGAAACATCCGGCAGTCCTACTGTGTCCATAGAGGTGACACCCACCGTCACCATGACGGCCTTGCGCAAAACTGGCGTCACGTTTGCACAAGGCATGGAAGGTGCTGCACTCAAGGTGGTGGGCTCGGCTGGCGTGGATACCGTGTATGTCAAAGCCAACACCGAGGTTGACGTCACAGGCTTGGGCGCAGGGCAAGACGTGATTTACTTCACGGGCAACTATGGTGAGTACGAAAAGACCGTCACCACCGTCAACGGTAAAGCCACGGCGCTGGTGTTCACGCGCACAAGCAACAATGCAGTTGCAGAAAAAATCACCCTAGCCACAACTGGCGACAAGGCGGTGTTTGCCGATGGTTCGGCGCTCACAGATGACATTGCCAAAGTGGTAGGGGGCAACGGCAGCACACTTACCAGTTGGAAAGACACAGAAACGACCCCCACTGAATACACCGATATACAAGCCATCACCTTTGATGCGCTTCGCAGCAGTCGTGCCACCAACGGTACTTTCAAGGTGGGCGATGCCTTGGTGTTTAACGTCAAGTTCAAACAGGCGGTTGAGGTCAGTGGCACGCCAGCACTTGCCCTCAATCTTGGAGGGCAAACCGTTTATGCCGAATACGACGGTACCTTGGTGGGCAGCAGCAAGACCGACCTCAAATTCACGTACGTGGTCTACAAAGGTGACCTCGATTCCAACGGGGTGAGCATTGCGCAAGGCACCGCTGAGACGGGCGCGATTGATTTCAACAGTGGTGGCAGTATCAACTTGGCAGGTACGTCAACATCAGCCCGCCTCATTCAAAGCCCCGCTCTGAATGATGTGGCCGCCGCCAAGGTTGACGGCGTAGCGCCAATCGTTACTGACAGCTACGACGTGGCAGAAAACACTGCCACTGACAAAGCGCTTAAAAGCATCACCTTAGGGGCTGAGGAGGCCGTCACATGGTCGGAGCTGACGGGGGCTGATGCTGCGGCCTTCACACTGGGTACAGGCAAAAGCGCAGGCAAGCTCTTCTTCAAAAGTGTGACCAACTTCGAAGCCAAGAGCAGCTACAACGTGACAGTCACGGGCACGGATGCCGTGGGCAACAAAACCACGCAAGACCTCACCATCCGTTTGAACGATATCAACGAAGCGCCTGTCGTGGCCGCGCCTTTGGTCAATCAAGTGTTTGCTGTGGGCTCTGTTGCAAACAGTTACACCATTCCCAGCACAGCATTCAAAGACGTGGATGCGGGTGATGAGCTGACATACACCGTTAAGTTGGCCAATGGCAAGGATTTGCCTGACTGGTTAGAGTGGAATCCAGCTACCAGCACCTTTGCAGTCAAGGCTGGTTCAACGCTCACGGCTAAAACGGCGCCCATCACGGTGCGTGTGACCGCGACAGATGGCCAATTGTCCGCCTACAGTGACTTCACCATCAGTTGGCGCGATGCCCCTATGGTTCAGTCGCTTGTGGTCACAGATGGCAACAATCTCAACGGAGACAAGCTCGGTAAAGAAGGGGAGAGTCTCACCCTCGCCCTCACCCTCTCACAAGCGGTGACATCCACGCAAGGCCTGACGGCCACCTTTAATGTGGGGGGCAAAAACGTCACAGCGAACCTCAACATGGTCACTGAGCCCACAAATACCTTGGTCTTCACAACCCAGGTGCCCGAGGGTGCCAACGGCGCAACCAGCCTCAAGAGCTTGGTGGCAGACAACAAAGGCAAGATCCAATCCGCAGACGGTGTGGCTTTGCTTGCCCCCGCACCTGGTGCGATTGCAGATGCCAAGTACTTGGTCGATACCCAAGCCCCAACCATTAACAGCACCTACAGTGTGGCTGAAAACACGGCTGCTGATACTAAACCCAAGCGCATCACACTCGTCGCCAACGAAGCTGTCACGTGGTCGGGCTTGTCTGGTGAACATGCAAGTGACTTTACGCTGGGTACGACTGGGAACGATGCAGGCAAGTTGTTGTTCAACGGAGCGGCCAACTTTGAAGCGAAAAACAACTACAAAGTTACTGTCACGGGGACTGATGCCGCAGGCAATGCCAAGTCACAAGACATCACCATCAACCTCACCAATGTCAACGAAGCACCGGTGGCAGTGGCACCCATGGCCAATCAGGTATTTGTCATTGGTGCTGTGAACAAATACCAAATTCCTGGTACAGCATTTGTGGATGTCGATGCAGGCGATACCCTCAGCTACACAGCCACCCTTGCAGACGGTAGCCCTTTGCCAACATGGCTCAAGTTTGATGCGGTTACCCGAACGTTCAGTGGCACACCTCCTGCTGACGCTGCGTCAGAACCTCTGAGTATTCAAGTGACGGTCAGCGATGGCATCGCCAGTGTGAATGGCGCATTCAGTATCCAACTCAGTGCATCGGTCAGTTCGGGGGCGCCCGGTGCCAGTACCTTGGTTAGCGAAGCCCCCAAGGTCTATGACCAAGGTGCCTTGAATGGCGCCAAGGCCGACACCCTCATGGTGCGCTTTAGCGAAGCGGTGGATGTGGACTTGCTGCAACAGGCCATGGCTCAAGGCAAGATCAGCCTGCAAGGCGCTGATGGTCAAACACGCCAACTAGGGGCTGGTGCCGTTTTCGAGGCTTACACCCCCAGTCAAATTGAGGTCAGTGGTTTGAGCACCGATGCCAATGGCACCTATGTCAGCTTGTGGCGCAGTGACACCAACAGCAACAGCGAAGTGCCAAGCTTTGGCTCAGGTTTTGGTCTGTCTGACCCCAGCAAATTCGCGGTCAATACTGCCACCTCGATCTATAAAAAAACCAACGGCGATGGCAGTGTGTGGTACATCTGGCAGCAAACCGGCTGGCGCACTTGGATCATTTCTAAAGACAGTCTCGTTGATCAAAACGACACGCCACAGCCTTGGTACATCTCTAGCAGCGGCAACAGCACCGATCCAAGTTTGCGCACGGGTGTGTTGGGGGTGTCGGGCTGGAGCGCTAAAACTGGCGCGCTGACAGCAGGCGCTGACCCATGGGCCAATGTCAGCCGCATCGCCTCGGCAGATCTAGAGCCCAATGGATGGGCCCGTACCTTTGTGCTTGCTTTGGGTAGCGGCAACACTGCGCAAGGCGGTGACACCTTGGTGATTGATCGCAACTTCGTCAAGGACACCACCAATGTGCTGGCCCAAGCCGATGTTGGTTTTAGTTTGCCTGCTGACATCGTCCGTCCCACTGCATCAACCAGCACATTGGCCACGGTGCAAGGGTTTGCAGCTGATGGCATCACTGCCAAGACCAAGCCCTTGGTCGCGGGGGACATTGTGCGTGTCACGCTGACCCTGGGCGAAGCCGTGACGGTCAGCACCAACAGCACACCGTCTGTTACGTTGCTGCTCGATACAGCAAGTCGTCAAGCCACCTTCAATCGCACACGCAGCTATGCCGATGCGTCCAATACCACCCAACTGGTGTTTGATTACAAAGTTCAAAATGGCGACAGCGATCTAGCTGGTGGCGTGGCTGTGGGCGCGTTCAACCGAAACAATGCCAATGTCTATGACCTTTCTGGCAACCGCATGTCACCTCCAAGCGACATTGTGGAAGCGAGCAATACGGTCAGCATCCGTGCTGACAGCACAGCACCTTCGTTGCTCAGCATCACCTCTGCCGACAAAGGTGTGATTGCTGGCACAACCAGTGACACCTTCACCTTCAAGTTCAACGAACCCGTGCATGTGGACACCCTAGAGGCAGCGTTGACCCAAGGGCTGATCAAAATCACCAATGCCGATGGCAGCAGTGTGCGCAACTTGGGGGATGGCGCACGTGTGGAGTGTGCATACCCCAGCACTTTTTCTGTCAGTGGGTTTAACGCATCTGCCAATGGCAGCTACACCAGCTTGTGGAACCCCTCATTGGGTAAGAACACTGTGGTGCCAGCTTTCAAGGGCTTCAGCACATCAGGCACCGCACTCAACCCAGGTGCAGACAGCCCTATCTACAAACACACTGACAGCACTGGACAAGATTGGTATTTTTGGCGTCCTGCAGGTTGGAGCAACTATGTGCTGACACCCTTGGCGAGCGACATCAACGGTGTCGCCCAACCGTGGTGGGCCAGTGGCAACGGAAGCGGCACGGGTACCAGCGCCGTGCCACGTGAAGGTGTGTTGCTCGCGGGTGAGTGGTATGACAACCTTGGCAAACTTTCTAGCGCGCAAAGCATGTGGACGAGCAAGCTGCCAACGCAACCTGCGTTAGAAGCCTCAGGCTATGGTTTCACGTTTGCTGTGGCTTTAGGCACCGGTCACACCGTAGCAGCCAACGACAAATTGGTGATCACCAAAACAGCCGTGCTTGACGCTAGCGGTAATGCACCTTCTGACGATCTTTCTTTACCTTTGCCCTCTGACATCACGCGACCCACGTTTGGGACTGCCACACTCAAAGGTCTGACTTGGAATGACACGACCCAAGACTATGTCGAAAAAAACGGCACCTTAGATCAAGGCGACATCATCCGCATAGAGCTGCCCACCAGCGAAACGCTCAAGGTGTATCAAACAGGGGGCGGGCGCAGCAGTGTGGCTTTGGACATGGATGGCATTACAAAGTACGCGTACCTCAACCTAGCCGCCACGGTGGGGAGTACCGACAAGTACATGACCACAAGCAATGGACAAGTTACTGACAAATTGGTGTTTGATTACACCGTGCAAAGTGGTGACAGCGACAAAGCAGGTGGCATCACCCTTGGTGCATTCAACCGCAATAACACGGGGTTTTATGACTTCTCAGGCAACCGTTGCGTCATACCCGCAGATGTTTCAGAAACTGCCAACACCCTGAGTGTGTTGGATACCCAAGGCCCCTCTCTGTGGTTGTCATATGCCCAGGGGAACAAGGTGGTAATTCAATCCAGCGACGATTTAGACGCGGCACATTTGCCAAGCCTTAGCGCATTTGCTGTGAAAGTGGGTGTCGCAGCCGTCAGCGTGCAAAGCCTAGAAGTTCTCAGCACGAACAAACGCGTCTTGGTGTTGACCTTGGAGCAATCAGTCACTGCTGGTCAAGACGTGACAGTGAATTACACAGACCCGACGGATCAGAATGATGACAATGCCGTGCAAGACACCCTAGGCAACGATGCGCAAAGCATTCACAATTACAGCGTGACGGCCAGTGCTGCTCCCACCATTCAATATGCCCAAGCCTTAACGGACACCATTGAGGTGGCAGGAGAAAGTTGGTTGCGATTTGGCGTGAAATTCAGTGACGTGGTGCGGGTCAGTGGCACGCCTCGTTTGGCCTTAACTCTTAAAAATGGAGGGGCAGCAGGCACAACGGTGTATGCAGACTATGCCCCCTATGACAACGTGTCTGGCGGGGTCAACACACTTGAGTTTGTGTACAAACCCGCAGCAGGCGTGCAAGGTCAAGTGCATGTCGATGGCCTTGATCTCAACGGTGGCAGCATCACCGCGTACGACAGCTTGGGTTTGACAGTTGCCAACACCACGCTCACAGGCAGTGAGTTCTTCACCCCCTACCCATGGATTTACGCATCGGCGTTGTCTACCAATACCGGTGACAGCAACAACAACTTGTTGGCTCCTTGGCTCAAATCACCCGAGAAAACACCACACACCCTCACCAGTAGCACGGCCTTGGGTAATTTGGGTGATCGAGATGTCTTGGCCATGACCGTGCTCTTACCCAGTACTGTTCAAACGCCTGAAGCTGCGGCCTCCTACACCTTGGCCTACAACGTCACCGCCGATGGCACGCGCCAAGTGCTACTGAAAACCGGCGCTACCGTGGTGGATACCTACACCGTGCCCACAGATGCGGTGTGGCCCAAAGGTGTTGAGCAATTGCTTTTCCATGCAGTCTACAAAGACAGCACTGGGCAGGTGCAAATGACCGATGGCATAGATCATGTGTTGCTGACGCTTAACCGAACCGAATACGTGGATCCGGTCAATGCCAAAGACCGTTGGTTGCAAGGCACCTTGGGCAACGACACGCTGGACGCCAGTGCCTCCCTTGAGACAGACCGCATCTTCTTAGAAGGTGCGCAAGGCAACGACACCTTGCTGGGGCATACAGGCGTTGATATTTTGCGTGGTGGCGGCGGCACCAACACCTTGAGTGCGGGTGACGGCAACGACATAGCCATCATTGGCCGAGGCAACGATGCCATTGACGGTGGACAAGGCATTGACACTTTGCGCTTTGACATGCCAGGTGAAGAGAAAAAAGTCACCCTTGATGCCAGTGGCGTGTTGCATGTGTACTCGGCCAATGGCAACTGGAACGACGGTTTTGTGCCAGATGCCAATGGTTGGGTAGAGCGCTACCGACTGAGCAGTGACTATGGCAGTGATGGCGCCAACCGCTTGGCTGTCTTTGATGTGGCATTGGGGCGCAACGTAGCCACCGTCAAAAACATGGAGCAAATTCAGTGGCGACTCAACGATAACTTTGGCTCACGTGCGACCAACGCTCTGCGCGTTGGCACAAACGAGTCTGACGCCCTGACAGGTGGCGATGTCGTTTTGGCTGGCAATGGCGATGACACCATCACGTTGCAGAACAACACACTCCACACCGACGATTGGCGCAATGGCGGCCGTCCCTTGCTCGTCGACGGAGGGGCAGGGCGCGACATGCTGGTGCTAGACACACCTGTGAGCGGGTCGCTCGCATATGCATTTGCATGGGGGGACTTCAACAATGGTTCACGCGTGTTGAAAAACATCGAAGGTCTAGAACTTAAGCAGGGCGGGTATCTTCAAATCGCTGCGGCTGACATCAGCCATCTTTATGCGCCAGGGGCTAATACCAATGCGTGGAGCAGCATCAGTGGTGTGGGCGCGGGCAAGCAGCAATTTCTTGTGGCGGGCAGTTCTGGCTCGATTGAGCTGAGCGACGCGACGGGTTGGACTCGTAAAAATTCCACTGTGAGCAACAACGGCCAAACCTACACCGTGTTTGACCACACCAGTGGCGTTGAACTGCTGGTGGATAGCCGTATCAACACTTTTGGTCACGGCATTGTGAATGAAGGCACCGGCCCATCAGGCACCAGCCTTTCGATCAGCTCAGGCACACAAAATGGCTCTATTGCTGAAGGTAACAGTGGAACAACGCCCGTCACATTCACGGTTGCACGCAGCGGTGACCTGTCGAGTACCACCACGGTCAACTGGCAGCTCGTGCACAACGGCACCGACAGCACTGACTTTGCGAGCGGGCAAGCTACGTCGGGCACGCTGTCATTTGCGCCCAATGAAACATACCAAACCATTGCTGTTCAAGTGCAGGGTGACACGACCGCAGAAGCCAATGAAACCTTTACCGTCTCAATGTCTAACCCCAGTGGAGGCGCGACTTTGAGCAACAGCCAAACGCAGGTCGTTATCACGAATGACGACGGTGAGTACGTTGGCACCGGCCCAGCGCCCAAGGTTACCTTGGTGCGCACTGACACGGGCCCTTTTGTCGGACCTTATGACAAGCTCGTGTTTGTGGTCGAAATGGATCAAACCGTGCATGTGCAAGGTGCGCCACGTTTGTCGCTCACCCTGACGGACCCAACAGGTGCACAAGCCGCACGCACGGTGTATGCCGATTTCCAACCCTACAGTGATGCGGTCAATGGCACGTGGACGCACCAATCCACCCTTGAATTCGCTTACATGTTTATCACCCCTGATCAAGTGGGGACGGGCTGGACTTATCACATCAATGGCCTTGAAAACGTCAATGGCAGCAGCATCAAGAGTGTCGAATCAGCCAGCCAAAACGTGGTGGCTGACCTCACGCTCAACGGCGTTGCCATCACGCCAGGCACTTGGCTTTACACCTCGAATATTGGCGGTACCACGGGCACTGCCAACAACGACCTGATTGATGCTTTTGACGCAGCCACAGGCAATGTGCCCCACAGCCTCACCACCACCTCGGTTGATGGCGGCGCCGGAGATCGCGATGTGCTGAGCATTCCCGTGCTACTGCCTGCCAGCGTCACCACACAGGCCCAAGCCAGTAGCTATTACTTGAGTTACGAAGTTCCGCTTGATGGCAACGGTGCCCCCACAGCGCGCTACCTCAAGGTTTACCAAACCGGTAACCCCACGGCTGTGGACAGCTACACCTTGCCACTGAACGGCAGTGCTTGGCCCACCAATGTGGAATGCTTGGGCTACTACTTGCAATACAAAAACGCCAACAACCAAATTCAAGACACCGATCACCCCAACGATCACCTTATTTTTTGGAAAAGCGGCTACACCAGTACCGATGCCATCAACGGCGACATCATGCGCCAAGGTTCTTACCTGAATGACTCGCTTGACCTCAGCGCCACTCTCAGTGCCAAACGGGTCTTGGTGCGTGGTAACCAAGGTAATGACACCATCACGGGCCACGATGGCACTGACGCGATCAACGGTGACGGAGGCAATGACACCGTCAACGCTGGCGCGGGTAACGACATGGTCTTTTTGAGTGCTGGCGTTGACGCCCTCGATGGGGGCAGCGGTATCGACATCTTGGCGGTATCGGCCAAAGGTCAGGAAGCCATTCCACAATTCAGCACCGCAGGCAAGTTACAACTCCTCAGTGCTTATGGCAATTGGTCCAACGGCTTCACACCCGACAACAACGGATTCCAACTTGACTGGACCTTTGACTTCAATGGGCAGACGGGCGCCATCATGGCTCAACGCGCAGGCAGCAACGAGACCAGCACGGCCATCGGTTTTGAAAAAATCCGTATTTACAAAGACCTGTATCAAGTGGTGCGCGGCGAAACCACCGACACCTTTGACATCCTCTTGGGCACCAGTGGCAACGACACCCTTGATACCACCAACACCCAAGGCATTCTCAACGGGCTAGATGGTGACGACACCCTCAATATCGTCACCATGGGCAAACCTGTGCTGATGGGCGGCAATGGCAACGACACCTTCGTATTTTTTGCTGCCGCCTTGAGTGACGTCAACGGCAACGGTGGGGATGCGCTCCTTTTGAGCGGTGGCACGGGCGTAGACACCTTGAAACTTGGCGCAGATGTGGTGGGCGAAAACCTCAGCCAGCCACCACAAAACAGTGGCACGCAGATCCAAAGCATCGAAATGTTTGACATCACAGGCAGCATCGCCCAAGGCGCGGCGGGCAACAGCGTGGCAATGACAGCCCAATGGCTGCGTGACCTCACCGATGTGAGCACCACTCGTAGCTTCACCCTCAAGGGGGATGCCAACGACAGCGTCAACCTGTTGAACGCCGATAACTGGCAACTGCAAGCCAACACCGATGTGGCTGGTTACGCGCTTTACCAAACCACTGCCAATAACGAAACCCTCAAGCTCTATGTGTCCACCGCCATTCAAAACGCGGGTCATGTGGTGATGGGTTAAGTCGAAGTATCAACAGAAAACAAAGATATGAGTTTGATTTCGGACATCAAAGCCATCAGCTTTGATGCGAGCAAAAGCACGCGCAGCAAAACGGGCATCTACAAGGCGGGTGATACCTTGGTGTTTAACGTCAAGTTGAGTCAATCCGTGGAAGTGTCTGGCGTACCCAGACTCGCATTCATGATGGGCGCTGAATTGGTTTGGGCCGAGTACAGCAGCGCGCTCACCGGCACCAACAAAACCGACCTCAAGTTCATATACGTTGTTCGAGAAAACGATGCAGACGCCAACGGTGTGAGCGTTGCCGCAGGCACGGCTAACACCAGCGCGATAGACCTCAATGGCGGCACCATTCATGTTACAAAAACAAAAGTGGCCGCCACACTTAACCTTAATCCCGCACTAGCCGATGTGCCTGGTGCCAAGGTGGATACGCTTGCCCCCACCATCACCGCCAGCTATAGCGTGGATGAAAACACTGCCACCGACAAAGCACGCAAGAGCATCGACCTTAACGCCACAGAGCCCGTCACCTGGTCTGGTTTGAGTGGTACAGATGCAGCCGCATTCACACTGGGCACGGGCAAAAACGCAGGCAAGCTCTTGTTCAAAGGGCTCACCGACTTTGAAACCAAAAGCAGCTACAGCGTCAGCGTTACGGGCAGCGATGCGGCGGGCAACAAAACCACGCAAAACCTCACCATCCATGTGACAGACCAAAACGATGTGCCGGTGGTGGCCACCCCCTTAGTCAAGCAACTCTTTGCACAAGACCTTGTCAACAGCTACACCTTGCCCAGCAACGCGTTCAAAGACGTGGATGCAGGCGCTACGCTGACCTACAGCGCCACACTCGCCAATGGCAAAACCTTGCCCACTTGGTTGAGCTTCAATGCGAGTAACCGCACCTTCACAGGCACACCGCCGGCCAAAACCGCGCCTATCACTGTGCGTGTCAAAGCCACAGACGAAGACGATGCATTTGTTTACAGCAACAACTTCACCATCACCCCCACGACCAAGCCGATTGTTCAATCGCTCACTGTCACAGACGGTGACGGCAACACAATTGGCAAGGACGCAGACAAACTCACCCTCACTCTTAAGCTCTCACAAGCTGTTACTTCCAACAAAGACCTCACCGCTGTTTTTATATTGGGCGGCAAAGAGGTCAAAGTCACGCATGCTGCTGTGGCTATCGCCACAGACACGCTCATCTTCGAAGCAACCGTGCTCCAAGGCGCTGAAGGCTTGGTGAGTTTGAAGAGCTTGGTGGCAGACAGCAAAGGCACCATCAAAAACGCGACCAGTGGAGCCCTTGCCGCACAAGCACCTAGTGCCATTGCTGACAACACCTATGAGATAGATGCCTTGCCCCCCATCTTTCCCGACGGGTCAAGCAAGAGCGTGAGCGTGGCTGAAAACACCGCCACCACCACCGTGGTGCTAGATGCCAACGCCACCGACCACGGCAAGGCCGCAGATGTTGGCATCACCTACACCAAGAGCGGTGCTGATGCGGATCAATTCACGCTAGACGCAGCCACAGGTCAATTGAAGTTTGCTGCAAGCCCCGACTTTGAGGCACCACAAGATGCAGACCACAACAACAGCTACCAAGTCAGCCTCATAGCGACAGATGCAGCGGGCAACAACAGTGTGCTAGCCGTCACCATCAACGTGAGTGATGTCGCCGTGCCCACCACCGCCCAGGCCTTCGCCCTTTGGCAAGAGGCCGAAACCGCCTGGACCGAGCAGCAAACCACCGGCAGCACCACGCACGACATCAATGCCCTGAACGCCTACAGCAGCGAGATCGTGCAGCTGCGTGATGCGACCAGCGCCGACGGCAGCGCCAACCAGGCCGATGCCACCAAACGCCTGAGCCAATACATCAACCAGGTTACCGGCACCGACATCGTGAGCCACGCCGAATACCAAGCAGGCTTCACCATCACGGGCCATGCCACGGTAGGTGCACAAGCCACCATCAAATTCCGCTTGGACAAAGACCGCACCGATGGTGTGGACGGGCAAGACGCACAGGTGCTGAACATGGGTGCGAATGATGTGAATAACGACGGCACCACCGACGTGACCGTGGCCTACGACAACGCCACCGGCGATTGGAGCCTGGCCTTTGCCGCAGGCAGTGGTGCCTTGTTGCAAGCCACGCATAACACCTGGGGCAGCGGCGTGCACCAACTGCTGGTGGACACCGATGGCAACGGCAGCCGCACTGGCACGGGAACCATGGCAGAGGCCAGCCGCCTGTTTCTGGTGGCCGACGGCACAGCCAAGAGCAGCGACACCGGGTTGGTGAGGCAGAACTACAGCGTGCAGGACAAGATCACCGACGACGTGTTTGTGTATTACTACGGCGACCCAGATGGCGTGGGCATTGGCCTGTGGACGGCGCTGGACAACGGCGACAGTGCCAGCAACGTTGGGCTGGTGACGACCAACAAAGACGGCAACACGTTCTACAGCAGCGATCAGGACTGCTACAACACCACCGCTGCCAACACTAACGCGGCGACCACACCCGTCACCGCCAGCAACACCGCGCTGCATTTCGTTACCGAAATTTCTGCGCAGGCCTGGGAATTCCACATGGCCACCAACCCCAATAGGGAAAATTGGGATGCGGCCAACGCGCAAGCCACGGACCACACGGGGTTTGGCAGCAACAGCAGCCGTCAGGCCTCGCTGGCCGAGGCGATTGCCTTATATGCGACCAACTTTGAGAGTAACACCGTGGGCGCGATGCAGCCAATGAGCAATGCAGGCAACACCAATGCTTATAACGCCGCTGAGGATAACCAACCGGGTGGGTGGGGCTACGGCCTGTGGGTCGCCGCGCCCACGCCTTCGGGCCACGCCTTACTGAGCTTATTCAGCGGCAATGTCTTTGACTTCCAGGACGCTCACTACCTCACCTGCGTCTCCGCGGTGTTGTGAGGTAAGTTGGTTAGGTGCGTGCTAACCCTTTGGCTGCGACAGATAAAGATGCAGTTAGCATCACCTCATGAAGATCATTCAACTTTTACCGTGGACCGACTGGGTGGCACTGGCGTTTTTTGTGTTGGTGTGGGTGGGCTATGCCTTGTTTGCCAAGTATTGGAGCGATGGTCAGCATTCCATCTTGGCCATGACCAACCGGTATCGCCATTTGTGGATGATGCAAACCACAGGTCGCGATCCGCGCATGCTGGACGGCATCATCACCCAAACACTGTCGGCAACTCCGGCATTTTTTTGCTCGACCACCATTTTGATTTTGGGCGGTTTGTTTGCCCTGCTGGGCACCACCGACAAAGCAGCCGAGTTGGTGCGTGAAATTCCGTTTGCCGAGCAAACGCCCATGCTGGTGTTTGAGTTCAAAATTTTGGTGTTGGTCGTGATTTTTGTGTATTCCTTTTTTCGGTTTTCATGGTCGATGCGCCAGTACACGTTCGTGGCTTTGTTGATTGGTGCCATGCCGCCCCCCGATACGTTTGACCAAGAAGACGCTGACCATCGCCGCCAATACGCCGACCGTGCGGCTGCTATGACGGGGTTGGCAGCCGAAACCTTCAATGGAGGCTTACGCGCCTACTATTTTTCGTTTGCGGCGCTGGGTTGGTTTTTTTCGCCCGCCATGTTTGTGTTGGCCACCTTGATGGTGGCGGGTATTTTGTATACCCGTGAATTTAAGTCTGAAGTGTTGGCGCTTTTGCAAGAGTAGGGGGCTGATCGGCGCTTGGTGGTCTCTACAATCTGACACATGTTTGTTCACCTGCGCCTTCACTCCGAATTTTCTGTCGTTGACGGGACCAACCGCATCGACGAGGTGGTGAAGGCCGCCGCCGCCGACCAACAGCCCGCGCTGGCCATCACTGATATCAACAACCTGTTTGGCGGCATCAAGTTTTACAAAGAGACCCGTGGCAAAGGGGTCAAGCCGGTGATGGGTGCCGAGGTGTATTTAGAAAGCCTCACTCAAGACGCCGCCCAAACATCGCGCATGGTGTTGCTGGTGCAAAACCATCAAGGCTATTTGAACTTGTGCGAGCTCATCAGCCGTGGCTGGACGCAAAACGTGCACAAAGCCGTGGCGGTGATGAAGCTGGCGTGGCTGCAAGAGCTGTCGCAAGGCCTGATTTGTTTGTCAGGTGCCCAAGCGGGTGCTGTGGGCCAAGCTTTGGTGCAAGGCGACACCACCCGTGCAGGGGAAGTGGCGTTGCAGTTGGCCGGTGTTTTTCCGCATCGTTTTTACATTGAGCTGCAACGCGCAGGCCGCGCAGATGACGAGACGCATGTGAGCGCTGCCGTG
>JACCDY010065828.1_pt1 | contig 15581 bp, 9 predicted proteins | sample 7446391 | NCBI WGS metagenome assembly JACCDY01 (sample SAMN15323451, study PRJNA562643) | freshwater metagenome | isolation source: river surface water | place: USA:Blue River Watershed | collected 2017-08-18 | reverse complement strand
CTTTTCCAGCGCGGCGACGATAGCTGCCGCGGGCATCGCATTGACGACGGCGAACAACAAAAGGCCAGGAAAACAGGGCCTAGCGGCAGACGGCGCGACCCATACGAGGGCCGTGCCCGAGAGGCCATCCTCGCTGCCAAGCTCGTACGAGGGGTACTGATTTGCCAAAGCGCCTTTAAGAGCATCTCTGAGCAGGGAAAGGCGCGCCGCTTCCCGAGGGGCCCCGCTCATGGCAATTTTAAAGCCAACTAGGCTCGCGCCTATGCAGGGGATGTTGGCAGGCCCACCGCGAAGTCCGGCGTTTTCTGGGCCATGGACGATCGGAGAGAAATCGTAGCCTTCGATCAGGGCCCGACGAATAACTAGGGCGCCGGCCGGCGCACCGTGAAGACGGCCAAAGTCGAGGCTTAGTGCATCGATGCCCAGGACAGCCGGCAGCACCGGAGAAAGACCGAAGATTGCGGAGGCATCGGTATGGAGGGGGACGCGGCGGGCCTTAGTCACGATGGCGAGTTCTTCGAGGTTCATCGCGGTGCCTGCGGCGCTGGGGGACAAGCTGACCAGGCAGGTGCACGCCCTAATGGCTTTGGCGAGGTCGTCCGGCGAGACGAGCCCGAGACGGGCCGGGTCGCCGTCGATACTCCCGACTGGGAGGACCGTGAGGAGGCATCGCGATTCTTTTTCGAGGCGAGCGCAGCATTCCATGACGGAGGTCGGCTCGGCTTCGCTGATGATGACATGAGGCCGCTTACCGAGCTTGGCGGCGTAGCTCGCGGTCGCCCCGGTTATAGCGGCGCAGTTGCTCTCGTCGGGGCCGCTAGTAAAGATGATCTCGAAGGACCCAGGCCCTTCTAGGCGGAACCCACACTCGACGGCGATTTCCTCCCGAAAGCTCGCCAGCATTGCCCGAGCTTTTTTGGCGTCGGCGTGGGAGGCGCCGGGGTGGCCCCGGTTGCACCAGCGGCTCATGGCTGCCACGACCTCGGGGGGCATGAGGGTCGCCGCCCAGTTGTCCAGGTAGACGGGGGAGGCCATCGAAGGAGGGCCCAAATTGTGCACCGCCCCTAGGCCTAAAAAGGCGGGCATGGGGCCCCGCGGCCCCGTTGCGTAGCGCGGCAGACTAACCTCGCGCGGCGGGGGCCACGGCGTCGGCCTCGGCTTCGTTGATGAGGGAGACAATTTCGAGATTGTGCGTCCGCCCGAGCCGCTGACCCCTCGCGGCCACCTGGGCTTCGACATTTTTGTCGAGAACGCGATGGTAGAAGATGACGTGGGTGAGAGTAGGGAGGTCTAGACCGGCGCAGTCTCTGGCTTCCGTAGCGAGGAGGACGCTGACCGGGCCGGGGGGAGGCTCTGACAGGGCGCGGTAGACCGCCTCGTCCCTCTTGACCCGAGTGCCCCGTAGGGACCAGTTGGGAATGCCCGCCGAAGTGAGCTCGCGGCGCAGGAGGGCGGTAGTCTCGGGGTGCATCGCGAAGATGAGCGCCTTTTTTTGGAGCCGTTCGGGGCGAGGCACGTCGAGCCGGCCGTCGAGGAGGCCCGAGACAAAGGGGTGCGCGACCTCGATCCGCAAGCAGTCAGGCTCCTCCCCCCTGAGGAACTGGACGAGGGCCCTAATTTTGGCCTCACCTTCCGGCCGCGGGGCTCCGCCCGCGACCGGCTCCGCGGCCTCAACGTCGGCGCCGTTTACGGCCGGAACGCCCTCGTCGTCAGCTAGGCCGACCAGGGCGGCGTTTAGGGCATTTTCGTCTGCGGCCTCGCCGCCGACAGGCCCGGCCTCGCCGCCGCCAACCGGCTCGGCCTCGCCGCCGACCGGCCCGGCCTCGCCGCCAGCGGGAGTCTCCGCGCCGGCGGCCGAGGAGGGCTCGAGCTCAGCTGCCGCCAACTGCACGGACTCGTCGCGAAGCGCCGACAAGAGGTCCACTTCTGGCCCTATTCGGATTAACTCGGCCGGGGTGATGTCTTTGGCGCAATTCGGGCACCGAGGGATGAACCGGAGGCCCTTCGCCCGCCGTCGCGTGATGCACAGCTCGCAGACGATGAGCTGGCAGCAGCCGGCCAGAATATACGCCGCGCCGGAGAGCTCGCTGCTGTCGGCGCTCGGACCTTGCTCGAAAGGGAGGCAGCAGCTCTGGCAGTAGCCCTCGCGGACATTGTCCCGCATCCGGGATAGCTTCGCTCCGAGTTTGTCAGCCTTGGCCCGGGCCCGGAGGGCGGCGTCGTCGAGGGCCTTGGCAGCGGTGGCGGCCGACCCGGCCAAGCCGTCCAGAAAGGCGCGCCAGGCCGGGTCGGGGGCCGCCTTGATGGCCCGCCGGAGGGCTTTGACGTCGAAGTCTTTCGCGGCCATCCGGGGCAAGGGCGCCAGCGCGGCGCGGGCTTCGTCGACGCGAGAAAGGGCGCGCAAGGCCTTGTGGAGGTCCTGGAGCCGGGACCCGACGATCCGGTGGAGGACCTCGCTGACAGTGCGGGCCTCGAGCCCAAGTGCCTGGGCCGCGGTGCCGACCGCGTCGGCGTTGACCATCTCGATGACCTCCTCGGCGACCCCGAGGGCCCGGAGCGCGCGAGCGGCTTGCCCGCCCCGGACAAAGATCCGCCTGAAGTCGATGCGGGTGCTCGACAAATGGGCGTCCACGTACCCCGGGGAGCAGTGCAGGCTGGTCATTGAGTTGAGGACGTCATCGTCCGCGGCCCCCAATATCGGCAAGGCGAGATTCGAGTTTTGGCGGAAGAAGTCCGCGACCGAGCGGGCCCCTTCGAGGACGTGGACGCCGCCCTTCGAGTCCTTTTGCCGGCGGGTGGCCGAGATCAGCCAGGTGAAGAGGGCGGGAATAAAGCAGTCGTCGGAGAGCCGGAGAGTGTCGTAGTCGTCGATGATGAGCCGCGCGACGGGGACCCCCTCGAGGACCGCCGCGACGGCCCCGAATAGCGAGCGGTCTTTGCCGCCCTGGGCGCCGCGAGTCTCCCCCCGGACGACGAAATTGGCCGTGACCCGGCCGGCCTTAATAAACAGGAGGTCGTAGCCGGTGACCTCCCCCGCCCGGAACTGTTCCTCGAAAGCCCGGAGGTGGCGGACGTTCTCGATGGTCGTGAACCTCAGGTCCGTGAACCGCCGGGCGTTGGCCTCCCATTGGGAGATGATGTTGGCCGCGGCGGCGACGATCGTCAGGGACAGGAAGCGCTCGTACCGGAAGGTGATGTCCGGGAGCCACGGGTGGTCTCCGGCGAGAGCGCGGCGGGCGGCCATCGCGGGGGTCTCGCCGCGCTTCATGGTGATCGTCGGGGACGGGCAAAGTTCCGGGAGCCTCGCAGGGACCCGCTGAGCCGCAATGAGGGCCAGCGCCGCGACGGTCTTGCCAAACGAAAACTTTTCAGAAATGCGGGCGCACTTGGTCTGAAACGAAATGGGGGGCGCGTCGGCCGCGCCCGGCCCGGCCCGGACCTGGTGGACGGGCCGGCGCTCAAAGGCGACCATCGCGGCCAACAGGGTCCGTTGAGGCTCGTAAAGGCGCCCCTTGAACCCCGGAGGGTCGGCGGCCCGCGGGTCCGCCTCAGTCAGGAGCCGGGTTTGTTGGAAGCGGTGGACGGCCGAACCCCACGGGACGCCGTCGGTCGGCATATAGCCCTCGTCCTCCCGGGCGTATCTCTCCCGGGCCCGGTTTCCGACCTGGCCCCGCCTCGCCCTGCGGGGGCTCTCGTTTCGTGCCTCGCCCCCGGGGGCGAGGACGAGGTCCTCGCCGCCCTCGCCGCCTTCGCCGCCTTCGCCGCCCTCGCCCTCGTCCTCGAGAGCGATCTCGGCTAGAGCCTCCTGCAGAGCGGCTTCATCGTCCGGGATTTGGCGAATAAGCTCGAGGGCCTGCTCTTGGTCGCTCATGGCGGGCGGGCGAGAATGGAGCCCCCACTGTGGGTTCAATTCCGCGAAAAACGGTCCGCGCCGCGGGCGCTGTCCCGCCGGCCAGGGTCGGCGCGCGCTAGCCGGTGGGCCAGTATTGGAGGGGGGAGGGTGGTGAAATCATCCAGGCGAGTATGGCAGGGAAGCAGTGCGCATTCTATTGTGCGGAGCACCCCTGGACCGCGCGCGAGGGCCTCCTGAAGGTCGGTTTCACGGCGAATGCGGGCCGGCGCTTGTTCGACGACTGTTACACGACGTGCTTCGACGGCCCGTGGAAGTACCTGTTCACCCTGGAGACGGCGACCAGCGAAGAGGCGCACCGCATCGAGCAAGGGGTGCTGCACGCTCTAAGATTTTATCGGCTGGCCCCCCGGGAACTCGTGCGCCTCGCTGCCGAGAGCGTCCAACGGGTCGCTCTCGCCGTGGCAGCCACTTTGGGGGTCACGGTTAACCTCCGCGTGTGCCCGGCTTACCCGCCCGCGCCGGCCGCGAGGCGCGAGACGGAAAAGGCCGGCTGCCGCGCCGAGGACAGCGAAGGAGCCGCGCGCGACCACGCGGCGACCCTCGCCGCGGTAGAACATCATACTTTACCGGCCCTTTGCGCTGAGCACGAGACCACCGTCGAAGACGGCGCCCTCGACGGATTGGTCGACGAACTGTTGGGCTGGACGCTCGACGAGCCTCGGCTCGACGAACCTCGGCTCGACGAGCCTCGGATGGACGCGCCAGAGAGCGAGGCGCCGCCGAAGTCGTGGCTCGCCGGGCTACTCTCCGCCGGCGCGAACAAAATCAGCGCCGCGTTTACCGGGGCGAGAGCAGGGTCGCCGGAAGTCAAGGCGCCGGGGGCGGAGGAGGCACTCTTCGACGAACTCGAGGAGTTCGTGATGGTCGAGGCGCTCGGGGACGCGTGCTCCGCGGCGCCTTTCGACTATCGGGCCCCGCCCGCCCCGCTACAGTTGCGCGACTACCAGGTGGTCGCGACCATCAACTGCGCCCAAGAGCTCCGGGCCACGGGCAAATGCATATTGTCGATGGCCTGCAGGACGGGGAAGACCGGGGTTGCTTTCGAGATCATGCGGAACCTCCTGGAGCCTATGAGCTCCCGCGACGGGCCGGTGTGCGCCCTGTTTCTCGTCCCGGGGCTCGCGTTGGCCCGCCAGACCGCCCAAAAGCTGGCGGCCTACGGCCTGCAATGGCCGATCCTTATCGTCGGGAGCGACCCGCGCCCCGTGCAGCTGCCGGGCGGCCGGAACGCGACGATGACCACGAACCCCGCCACCGTCGGCGCGTTCCTCAGCGAGAGGGGGCACCGGGTGGTCGTCAGCACCTACCAGAGCTCGGCCCTAATCGGGGCGGCGCCCATCGCGCTCACGATTTTCGACGAGGCGCACCGGGTGTGCGGAGGGACCGCGCCGAGGCCGTTCAACTGCGTCGTCCAGGCGCCGAGGACCGGCGCCCGCCTCTTCATGACGGCGACCCCCGTCTACGACTCGCCGGCGAAGACCCCGATCACGATGAAGGACAGAGAGATGTTCGGGGGGGTGGCATACCGGTACTACCTGCGGCAGGGGATCTCGGCGGGGCACGTTAACGACTTTGCCGTGAAGCTAATTGCCGCTCCCGCCCTCGCCGGCGGTCCGGCCTCCGAGGAGTCGGCCGCACCGGCGCAAATCTGCGCAGCGATGGCCGAGGTCGACAAAATGCTCGTGTTCTGCCGCAACATAGCTCACGCGGCGAGACTCGCCGCCTCGCTGGCGCTCGTGGCGGAGACCTTCGAGGTCCACGTAGTGCACTCGCGCATGGACCCCCAGGCCGCGGCGGGGGCCCTGAACCGGTTCGCGATGCCGGGCGTCCGCGCAGCCCTGCTCAACGTCCGGATGTTCCAGGAGGGAGTCGAAATACCCCCCCTGAACGCCGTATTCTTCGCCGCCCCTCGACACAGCCCGAAGGACATCATTCAGAGCGTCTGCCGGCCCCTTAACGCCCTCGAGGGCAAACCGCCTTCGGTCGTGTTCCTCCCGATACTGCACGACCCAGCGGCCAAACCAGACGACCCAGCGAACCTCAAGCGGTTCGCGACGATCATCCCTTTCGTGGACGCACTCATGGAAGAGGACCCGCGGCTGTACGAGCATCTACTCGATCCCGAAGAGCACCCTTACCCTATCGACCTCGCGGGCACCTCCGCCCTCGGACTCGCAGGGTTAAAGCGGTCCCAAATGATGAAGGCCTTCCGGCAGAGTGTTCGCTTTGGGGCCAGCTCGGCCGCGCGCCCGGTGGACCGGCTGCTCCGCGCGGAAAACATCCCCTGGGAGACTGGGTTCGCCGAGCTGCGGCGGGTCGTCATCGAGTGCAAGCGGTACCCCAAGACCATCGACCAGATCCGAGTCGGGAAGACGGCAAAGGCGAACCTGCACACCCTGTACCGGCGCTACGCCGATCAATACAAGAAGGCGAAGGCCGGGGAAGACACCGCTCTCGAGCCCTATCAAGTGCGGGCCCTCGTCGAGCTCCCTCTTTGGGACCCCTTTGGTGTCGAGGGGCCCTATCCGTGGCAGCTGTGCCTCGAGTTCCTCCGACAGTGGTTGGTAAAAAACGACGGGCGTATGCCGATGCTATGCCTCGAAAATGGAGGCTATGTGGGTCTGGACGCCACGATGATGGAGAGGTTGTCCGGGTTTGCCACAGTATGCAACCAAAGTGATGGGAAGGCCCGAAAAGGCAGCTCAGACCCTCGGAGGGGGTTTACTCTCGCGGCGTGGAAAGAGCGAGATTTGGACGAGTTATTCGCCCCATGGCCCCATCTCCGATGGAAAAAGCTTCGGGACGCCAACAATGACCTCGTGCCAGACGGCCCGAAGACCTGCTTTCAGGAGGCTCATGCCAGATTTAAGGAGTACTACAAAGCCCATGGTAAGGAAGGGGCATACATCCGCCAATGGTTCGAAGGATACCCAGAAAAACACAAAAGACAAGAAAATCCTGATGTCGGGCGAGATGCGGTGCCTCTCCGAAAAGCGGGAATACGGAAGCGCAATTACGGCCCGAAAGTCATGTCGGGAAAAAAATGAAGGGCCGGCGCACTTTGCACCAATGGCAGCTGACCACGAGGATTGGTGCCCAGTTTCTGGATGGGAGGCCTATGAGGTCTCCACACGGGGGCAAATTCGGAACAGATCTACCAGCCAGGTCTTGAAATTTATCAATACTGTCTACTTTCACGTCATGTTGTATCGAGACCACATTGGGACGACCTTGAGGGTCCATCGGCTCGTCGCAGAGGCTTTCGTACCAAATCCAGAGAGTAAGCCGATGGTGAACCACATAAATGGCGACAAGCACGACAATCGTGCCGTGAATCTTGAATGGGTTACCGGGAAAGAAAACTCCCTGCACGCCCGCCGCACTGGTCTTGTCGGGAACAGGCCGCAGAGGGGCCGGAAAGTCCGCAGTATTTGTCCAATAACCGGTGAAAAGGTCGAATACATATCGATGGAAGCCGCTGCTCGTAATGTAGGCGTCGATGCTGCTCGCATTCTGATTTGCGCGCGCCGGCCTGAGTGCCGCGCCGCAGGCCTTCACTGGGAGTTCATTGACGCTCAAAAGTCACTCAATGCAGAATGGCGCGTGCTCGACGAGTGTGATGGCATTCGTCTCGACCGAATTCGATATGAGGTGTCGAGCCTCGGAGAGATCCGTAATGTCCGAGATAACCGACCTTTGTACCCATGTAGAGTAACAGAAAGTGGCCATTTGGTCGTGAACTTGACTATCCCGAATAGTACTGTGCGGCGCCTCTTTCTCTTGCGTAGACTGATTGCAGCGGCGTTCTCGCCCCGTCCGGAGGGGTGGTCTTGGAGCTGGATAGTCCGAAGCCGCGATGAAGACCGTCTTAACGTCCGCGCGGACAATCTCGTGTGGGCCCCGGACATGCGCCCACTTCGCGAGCTACCAGAGCCGACGCCGGCCCTGACGGACACCGAAGTTGATCAGTTGCTTGAGGGCCTCTCGCTCGGCGAATGAGATTTTTGTGGGTCGAGTTAGATAGCCGCGCGGTCGCCTATTCCGCGATGGCGCCCCCCATTTCGCGACCTGTCCTCATCGTTTTGACAGTGAGCCCCTGCCAGGTCCCGGGGGCTGGCGAGGCCCTCGAGGCTTTCGAGGAGCGATGCCCATTCCTCGTGCAGTTTGCTAGATGGTTGAGTCCGGCGGGCCACGATTGCGGGTGCGAGTGCCATTTGTCGGCAGTCAGCGAGGCGGCTGGCGATGTTGAGTGCATATCGTTAGTTGACGCTGAGCGCCACATCCCGGGGACGATCGCAGTGACGATGACGGCGATTCTGCCCGAGAGCGCGCTTCCGGACCTGGCCGATTTGTGCCAAGGGCGCGGGTTGGTGCTCGTTCGAGGCGCCTCGCACGCCTACCAGCCATCGAGCCGGACAAACATCAAGTTCGACTGGCTTGCGACGGTTAGGCCCTGGGAGGCTCAGTTGGAGGGCCTGCCTACTGTGGAGGACGTCTACACAATCGAGGAGGAGCGGTATTCGCGCGCCCCCACCGACCTAGCTTTCAGCTTAGCTGAAAGGGCCGAGTACGGGATTACTCGCGCCGCGGAGGAAGATCGCGCGCAGTGAGGGCTGACGCAGGAAGACTTTTTTCGAGCCACTGGCGACGAACATTTGAACATCCTTACGGGGCACATACTATGCCGCCATTACACGAGACTCTGCAAGCCCCGGTCTACGAGGAGAGAAACGCGCCCCCACGGGTGACATACGAAGCGAATCCTGGCAGGCAGCGCATGGGGATCGAGGCGTTAGCGTTCGGAGTATCAGCGCCGCGCGTGGTCTATCAGGTTGGGCCGAGAGGGCCGTGGGAGGGCGCGTTCGTGGTACCAGCGCCGCGAGCGGACCACCTAATTGCGTCCGAAGGACCCAGAGCATCGTGGGCACCCTCCACGGCATTTCAGGCGGAAGCGCGCGGGTCACGGCTAGCACTCGGTGGAGAGACACAGGAGGACGCGTTTATAGTACCTGCGCCGCGCACGCCCTACCAAGCCGTGTCCGCGGGGTCGAGAGTGCCGCCCACGAGAATTACCTACGAAACGCGCCCGCGCCCCAGCTGCCGGAACTGCGGCCGGTATGCCACGAAGCGGTGCGGGGCCTGTAAGGCCCCATACTGCTCGCGGGAATGCCAGAAACAGGAGTGGCAACACCATCGCCCACGCTGCGAGGCGCAAAGTCGAGCCATAAGAGAGGATGCGCGCATATCGGCCGAAATGTGAGCCTCTTTGACAATTCGGGGGGGCGCGTTTTTGCCCGGCGAGGAGCGCAAAAACGCCCGGTGCTGTCAGTTAGCCGGAGCGGGGGCGACACCGGCGCGCGCACAATGCGCGCAGGGACCAGAGCACCCGAAGTGGGATGCTCGGAGAAGCTCGAGAAGCTCGCACTGGAGCGCGGCGTCGCGGGCGCGGGCCTCTGTGCTGCGCCCCTCCAGGTCCCCGGGTCCGCACCCCGTGTGGGTGCGGCGAGCGAGGAAATCGGCCACGAGGCGGAGGTTTTCCCCCGCCATCGCGAACGGGGCCTGTTTCTCCTCTGGGGCCAGCCCCGTGTTTGGCGGGGTGAGAAACACCGCGCCGCCCATGACGCCCCGGGTGCCATGGTGGGTCACCCCGCGCACCCCGCAATAGTAGACGCGAATGCCAAGCCTTTCGAAGTAGAAAGGGAGCCGAGGGTTCAGCCCCAGGTCCGCTAAGGCATTGACCCGGCGATCCGGGGGGAGAGCGCTGAGCCCAAAGGTCTGGAGCACGGTCTCGTCGCGGGCCGGGTCGCCGTGGGTGATTTCCCGGCACGCGCCCCAGGCCACCTCCCACGAGACGCCAAAGGCGCCAGACGCGACGAGCTGGGCCCAGTAATCGAAGCCGTAACAATACTCGAGCGGCTCGCCCCGAGCCAGGTCCCGCGCGGCCCGGAGGTCCGCCAGCCCTGGGGCGAGCCACCGCAGCTCGGCCGTGCTCCGGGAAACACAAGGGTAGTACGCGGCGGCGAAGCCCGGTAGGCCGCGGCGGAGCTGGGCGAACTCCTCGGCGCCCATCATGTCGTTCGCGAGGGAGCCGTTGACTTCGGGTGGGAGGCAGTCGAGGTCGCCCAGGATCTGCACCGCGTAGTAGGGGTATTCCTCTGGGGTCAGGCACCCGTCGTGGTCGACGTGTTTCCCCGCGAAGAGGGCGACGAGCGTGCCGGCCGGGATGTCCCGCGCGGCCCGGAGCCCCCGCCCTTTGCTCCCGGAATACACTTCCGTCCAGCCTCGGGCGGCCACATGGTCCGCCAGCACTGCGAGCTCCGGCGCGTAACCGAGCTCCCGGAGGCGCGCGACCCACGGCGCGCTCCCGTCGGACAAGTTCCACGGCGCCCCTGCCATTTCATCGCGAATGATGGCGCACACCGCCTTGTGGTTGGGCCACGCCTCGCGCTGGCAAGGGCGGCCACAATAGCTCGCGCCACACCGGCCGCACCGGAGATGGGCATTCGTGCCGCACCGGGCGCACGTCGGCCCGCTCGCAGAGGAGCCCCGCGCAGCGCCGCTCGCAGAGGAGCCCCGCGCGGCGCCGCTCGCAGAGGAGCCCCGCGCAGCGCCATTCGCGCCGCCACCCCCCGTCGCGACCTGCATTCGAAGGATGCCCGACCTCCCGGACATTCAATTCTTTCTACGTAGCCATACGGCGGACAGGGGGCCAAATGGGAAGCCACTCTCAGCGAGCCCCGGCCGGGGCATGTACCGTCCTCGCGGTTGTCGCGGTGGCGGTCCTCGTCGTGATCGTGTTGTTCGCCCGAGGGCCCCGGAGAGAAAAGTTCACACCGCAGCAAGCCCAGGCGGCCCAGGCGGCGCACTCGACCGCCCAGGAGCTTTTCGCGACTCATGGCGGCGGGCTGACCTACTCCGAGTACAAGACGAACGCGGCCGAGCGTGGGCAGTCGGTCGACCCCGTCCTGTTTACCGACCTCCGCAAGCTGTGGAAGGACGGGCGCCTGACGCCGGGGGAGGTCCTCCGGGTAATGTAGGCCGCGCGTGGGTCCCCCGTTTTGCGCGCGGGGTGCCCGGGCACCGAGGCATCCGGACTAGACAAAATGCGGACCACATATGCGCTGCGGGCGAACCGCGGCGAATGGCAGCCAAGGGCCCGACGGTGGTCTTGATCGCCGCACTAATCCTGCTGACCCTGCTGGTCATCTACGCGGTGTGCGCCGATCCAGATTGGGCGCAGAAGGGGTATTGGCTCGCGAACTTCGTCGAGGCCCCTTCCGCCGTCTACGCCAGGTCGGACGGGACCTTCGACGGCCCGGCCCGTCTCGCCTTGTCCCGCGCGCGCGACCGCGCGGCACCGACGGCGTTCGACCACGCGCTGAGCGGGACGATCATCACCCGCAATCTCCTGCATAGGGAGCACCGGCCCGCTACCGGCCCGGACGGGGCCCCCACACGGGAAGCCGTCGAGCTCGCGGGCCGTCGCCGGGAAATGTTGGGCGAGGCCCGGAACCACTTCATGGAGGCGGTTAACCGCCTGGGGGAGGCCCGCGGCCGCGGGGCGGGCGCTCGAGCAGGGCCCCGTCATCCCGCGCACGGCGGCGCCGGGTTCGTGCTCGACGCGGCGGCTGACTTCGCTTTCGGGGGGCTCTTCGGGGCCCTAGCGAACGACCCGCTGATGGCGGTCCTCGTCGCCGAGGACTGGGGGATCTTCCCGGACGGCGATCGCGAGCAGTACGGCTACCTGCGAGGGGCCGGCCCCCTCGGGTTGTTTGACCCGGCGATGCTGGTCGACGCCCCTCTCGCCGCGGCGACCTTTCAGCGGCGGGGGGAGCTCGTCGCCGATCGGCAGGCGGCCGCGAGGCAGGCCGCCGAGGCCGAGGGGGGCGCCCTCGGCGCGGCCACGGACGCCTACGTGGCCCTCGCCGTCCAGCACACCGACGACGGCCAGAATTCGCACGACTCCTCGGTTCTCGCCTGCCTCAGGTCAGTCGTCGACCGCTTGCGGGCGGACCAGCAGGGGAAGGCGCTCCCCTCGCTGAGCGCCGTCAAAGGGCAAATTGCCGCCAGGGGGGCGCAGCTGTCGGAGGGGCGGGCCCAGCGCGTGGCCGACGCTCTGGCCGTGGTGGATAAGTTGGCCGGCGGGGAGAGGGTCGTGGCCGTCGACGCGACCGACGAGGAGTGCCTGTGCCGAGTCTGGCTCCGGTGCGACGACCCCCGCAATGCCGGGGTTCGCCTCCGCCTGCAACAGGCGATCTTCGACGCGCTGTGCGACTGCTGGGAGGAGGGGATCCGGGATCGGCACATCGTCTGCGTCACTGGCCGCACCTCCCGGATCCTCAGCAGCCTTGTCCTGCTCGACTGGGACAAACGCAACTGGGTGATCAAGCGGCTCGAACAGTTCAAGAACGACATCTTCGAGAGGGCCCAGACGGTCATCCGGGAGCAGGCCGAGGCCGCGGCGCAGGCGCCCGACCCTGACTACCGGCGGGCAGGCCAGCTTTATCTCGCGACGAGCCTGTCCGCATCCCAGGCGGTGGGCGAGGTCCCCGCCGAGGCGACCTCGGCGCTGGCTGACGCCATGAGGTCGGCGATCCTCGCGATGGTCGACGAATACCTCCGGGGCCTTGAGGCCGAGGGCCTCAAGGACGCAATCCCTAAGCACATGGTGGAGGCCGTAAAAATGGAGGCGGCCGCCGCGGTAATTTAGCCCGCAGAGCCGCGCGCCCGCCGCTCGGGCCTAGCGCCTCGAGCCACGCCCACCCTCCGCGGCCGTTCCGGGCCGGTCGGCTCCCCGACCGGCGTTTTCCTGGCCGGGCCAGGCCTGGACTGCCAGCCTCAGGTCGCTGAGAGAGGGCACGGCCAACCTAGCGAGCTCGGCCAGGAGCGCGGAGGGAAACGGCCCCAGCGAGGCTCCGGTCATCAGGACCTTTTGGCCGCGGCTTTGGGCCGCGACTGCGGCGACCAGCCCAATGCCCTCCATGGCTCGCCGAGCCGCGTCTCCCTCGCAGTCCTGCGCGGCCCCGGGCTGCCAGCGCCCGACACCCGCAGCGGCGCTAGTCGGCTCTGGGCAGGGCGGCTCCTCCGCCAGAAAGACGACAAACGCCCCCGGCACGTCCGCGACAGGGTACGCCTTACCCGAAAGGAGAGCCACCGCACCCTCGGTCATCCCGATGCAGGCCCCGGATGCTGCCTGTGACAGGGGCACCTCTGTCTGGTAAATACTGGCGGCCAGGTGTGCGCGGAGGTCGCAAGAGCTGTTCCAGCACTGGGGGCAGAGGAGGACGCCGGTCTGGCGGCATGCCGCGGGGATAATTAAGCCCAGCCTCCCCCAGGGGGACCCGCCGCAGAACTTCCCGGGATGGGCTTGAGCCGCCGGGTGGCGCATCCCGCGGATCAGGATCGCCCTCCCGCCGATCGGCACCCCACAGTGAATGCAGGAGAAGGGCTGCAGGATCGTGGAGGGGTCCCACTGGGCAAACGGGAGGGGCTCCCGGTCCTTGCCCGCCGAGCGCGGTCGGAGCCCCGGGGCGTGAACCACGTAGGTGACCTGGTAGTAGGCGCCGTGGGGGGGGCCCGACAGAGGGGCCCCGACAGAGAGAGGGGCTCCGCCCCGCGGGCGGAGGACGAACAAGCCGTCGGTCTGCTGGGGGTAGCCAGAGGACCGCTGCCCGTTGACTCGGTAGTGCACCCCCTCCCCGCCCCACGAGGGAAATGGCGGCTCCGGCAGCGCGAAGACGCCGGTCGGAGTGAGGGTCGAGGCGCCGTCTGCGAGGGCCGAGGCCCCCCCCACGTCGAACAGCACCCCCGCAACCATCGCGTTGACTAGCCTGCCGTCGAACCACAGGTGGTCGCGGCCCCCCATCAGGGCCAGGTACACGGCGGGCTCGAAGTGCCAAGTAAAGGCGGCATAGGGGCTCGAGATGGGCGGGGGGCTGTAGCTGTTGTAGTGGTTCAGGTCCGTGTTGTTGCCGAAGTCCTCGCTCCGGGGGACGCGGACCTCGCGGTACACCACCGCCTGCTTCGACTCGTCGTCTGGGTCCGCGAGTCGCGTCCTCGCGCGGCTCCAGTCGGACACCTGGGCCCTAGCGCGGAAAACCCCCTGGGGCGTCGCGGCGACCGCCCGGGGGCCTTCGAGGTGCCCGACGCCGGCCCCCCCGAGGAGCTCCCTGAGCCGTTGGACCCACGCCCACACGCTGTCCCCGGCCCTCCGGGTGTAGTAGACGACGCCCGAGGCGGGCTGGTAGTGCACCTGGCACGGGAGCCCTTTTGCCGTCACGGGCGGGACGGTGACGACTGGGTAGGGGGCCCAGGGGCCAGGAAGCCTGGAGAGGTCCGGCCCGTACGCCACGGCCCCGCACTCGAGGTTGAGCATTTCGGCGGCCAGCCGCCGCAGGGCCCCCTCCACGTCGCCGCTCGTGAGTTGGATCACCTTCATCCTCGCTCGAGATTTGCGCCGGCGCTCACGTTCAAATCCGCGTTTAGGGGCGAGCCCTCCCCGCGCCGCGCGCTACGCCCACTGTGGCGCGGGGGTTTCGGCGTGCTTTCTGGCGGGTACCATAGCCTTCCGGCCGGCGCCATGGGCCACAAAAACTACCAGGAGGTCGACGTCTCGTCGACGATCATCGGGTCGGTCACCCAGACGAACTACGCCGACTGCGAGACTTACGCGTCCGGCGGCAACGAGGTCAAGATCGACGGGGACAACGACGTGATCAGCGGGATCGACCAGACGATAACCCTGAACGTCGACATGGCCTGTGTGACGCAGGACCCCCTAAACTACGCCTTCTCTAGCCGCGTCCAAAACAGCGCCCTCCAGCAGCTGGCCGACTCGCAGGTCGCCATGACCCAGTGGATGGACAACTCGAAGGACAGCGTCTCGACGAACATTAGCGCCGACCTGGAGCTCAGCGTGTTGCAGGAGAACAGCCAAAACTGCATGAACAGCATCAACGCCAACAACACGATAAACGTCACGGGGGACAATGACGTGGTCAAGAACATCACCCAGGAGTACTCTCTCGACACGATTACCAGCTGCCACATGAAGGACGGGGTCGCATTCAAGGCCTCGAACTCGATGACGAACACGATAAACCAGCACCTAGTCTACACCTCGGTTAATCCTTTCGCCTTCATTACCGACGCGATCGTCGCCATCGCCGATTCCGTCGCCCTGCTCGTCGCTTTCTGCTTTATCATCTTTCTCTGTTTCATCGCTCTCTTCGCCATCCTCCGCCACAGAAGCAAGAGCAAGCAGAGGGCCGCTGCCGTGGCGGAGGGCCGTTCCGCGGCGAGCGTGCACTAGGGCGCGGGGCGCCCTCGCGAGTCTCGCTTTTCGGCCCTTTCGGAAATTGAAGCCTGCGAAGTGGACGACACCCGACAACGCTGTTGACGATGAGTTTGCCCGAATTTGCTGACAGTGCCGAGCAGTGCTCGCCGTCCGTCCCTTCGCTCTTTACCGATTACTCCCCTTATGCGGCCAGCCCTCCGGACCAGGTGCAGCAGGCCCTTACCCCCCCGGCTCCGCGGGGGGACGACCAGCGAGCGCACATTCACTCGCACACCCTGACAACAGGCCGCCAGCCCCCCTCCGCGTGCTGGGCTCCCCTAAAGCTGCGGTCCCACCCCCCTACCCGGCCCGATCCGAGTTTCGCGGCGAGGT
>JACCDY010075573.1_pt1 | contig 15585 bp, 12 predicted proteins | sample 7446391 | NCBI WGS metagenome assembly JACCDY01 (sample SAMN15323451, study PRJNA562643) | freshwater metagenome | isolation source: river surface water | place: USA:Blue River Watershed | collected 2017-08-18 | reverse complement strand
GTCGACCAATTCATCGCAGCTGACAAAACATTGTTTGGCAGCGCGTGCATAAAACTCATCCATGTAAACGTCGGGGCCTTTGATTTGGCACACGCCGCGGGCATCGGCGCGGTCAACGTGAATCAAGGAAACGTCTAAAGGTATTGCTGGCATGGCCACCCATTGTTTGTCATCGTATGGGGAGTCGATCAGCTTGAGTTGAGGGTTGCGTTTGAGAACATCGGTTCCCAAGCCCACACGCGTGGGGATGAAGGGCGAACGCATGGCGGCCGCTTTCAAGCCGAGCAGCATCATGCCTTCGTCAATTTCCATGACTTCGATGGCACCGCTTTGACGTGCTTGACGAAAGTAGGGCTCAAGAGGAATGAAGTCCAAAGACACAAACGCGAAAATGAGTTTTTTGACTTTGCCTGCAGCACACAGCATGCCGACATCGGCGCCGCCATAGGACACAACCGTTAAATCTTTGACGTGGCTGCGCAACAGCTCGCGCACCAGTGCCATGGGTTTGCGGCGAGGACCCCAGCCGCCAATGCCAATGGTCATGCCATCTTTGATGTGGGCCACCACTTGGGCCGCACTGGTTTGTTTGTTTGCCATGAAACTCAATCTTTCTTGTCGGCCAACACTTGTTGCGACACGCTAAAGTCGTGTCCCCACAGGCTGACGCGTGTGAACTCATGTGCCACGTGCTCTGACCAATCGACAACAGCGCCACCAAAGCCATATTCAATGTCAAAGTTGGAAGGGCTGCGCATGTAGAAAGAAATCATCTTGTCGTTGGTGTGCTGACCCAAGGTGGCTGTTTGTTGAACTTTGTGCGCCAGCATGCGGTCAAGTGCGCGGCCAACTTCAGGCATGTTTTCAACTTCCACCATGACGTGCACACATCCGCTGGGCACGGGGAAGCCGGCCAAGGCCAAGCTGTGGTGGCGGCCGTTGTTGCAATGGAAAAAGTGAATGGGCAGGCTTGGACCCTCTGGGCCAGCAGGCTGGAAATTGAACAGATCGGACAATTCGAAACCCATGACCTCGGTGCAAAATTTCGCGGTTTCTTCAAAGGCAGGCGCTGGCAAAACGGTATGGCCCATGCCAATGTTGCCAGTGACAAAGCCAGACACGCCGACAGGCGATGCAAAGTGTGCAAAGTCTGACTTGAAGCCCCAAATCAGTTCGTGGCGGTTGCCCGAGGGGTCTTTGAATTGGGCAACTTGCTGCGCACAACGCAGTTGGCAGAGTTTGGCGTCGCCCATTTGAAAATCAACTTTGGCATTCTTCAAAACCTGCAATGCGTCGTCAAAGTCTGCTTGCTGACTGACTTCCCAGCCAGAGACCAAATAGGCGTCATTGGCACCAGATTGAATGGCAAAGCGAAACTGACGATCGTCCATGCGAACGTAAATGCCACCATCGGGGGCGGTGCTGGTCATCATGCCCAAGACCTCTTGCGCATAGGTTTTCCAGCGGTTCAGGTCTGTTGTTTCGGCCACCACATAGGCCAGTCCAGCAATTTTCATCATGATCGTTTACCCAGCTTTCTTTAGTTTGCGACACATGATGAGATTCTGTTGAATCAGGGTCTCAAGGGCATCGTCCGTTGAGACTAAACATTTCACGCAATCAGCCAAGGCAACCCCTCTGAAGAAGGGGTTTTTTAGCCGGTGTGGGGTTCGTAGCTGGTGTAACCCGCTGCGCCGGGGGTGTAAAGTGTTTTGCGATCAAAGCGTGTGAGGGCTTGACCGTTTTTCATGCGTTGAACGAAATCGGGATTGCCAATGAAATGTCGCGCATAAGACAGCGCGGCATTTTCAAATGAAGCCAGCGCTTCTTCGGAATTTTCTGGGCCAAAACCATCGTTCAAAATGAGTCGATCACCAAAATGTGTTCGGGCCATTTCAAAGGCATTGAGTTCAGCCATTGGCGCACGCATGACGTGCAAGTAAGCCAAGCCCAGTTGGGCCGCTTGCTGCATCAACTCGATGTGCGTTTGTGCCGAATTTTCGTCGCTGGTGTCGTTGTAGGTGTTGCCGGGATTGACGCGCAGACCGACGCGTCCAGCCCCAATGGCTTGGCCCATTTCACGCAAGCATTCAATGGCAAAACGGGCGCGATGTGCGGCATGACCGCCATATTCGTCCGTCCTTAGATTGGTGCCTGAGCACAAGAACTGCATGGGCAAGTAGCCGCTGGTGCAATGCAATTCGACGCCGTCAAATCCTGCCAAGCGAGCGTTCTGGGCTGCTTGGGCATGTTCTTGCACAATGGCTTTGACCTCATGTGTTTCAAGGGCGCGCGGCATGTCATAAGGTTGCATGCCTGCGGTGTCTGTCACCACCTCACCAGCCGCCAACAAGGCGCTGGGTGCAACTGTTTCTGTGCCGGGTGCTTTGATGTGATGGCTGCCAATGCGGCCGCCGTGCATGATTTGCAAAACAATCAAACCGCCTTTGGCATGCACCGCATCGGTCACTTGTTGCCAACCTTTGATGTGCTCGGACGTCGCAATGCCAGGTTGACGGCAATAGGCTTGGCCAGTCGCGCTGGGCCATGTGCCTTCTGCCACAATGAGTCCTGCATCGCCACGCTGGCCATAGTAGTCGGCCATCAATTCGTTGGGCACACCGTCTGCATTGGCGCGGTTGCGCGTCATGGGGGCCATGACAATTCGATTTTTCAGTTTCAAATCGCCCAGCGCCAAAGGTTGGAAAAGTTGGGGCATCTATCGAACTCTCATTTTGGGGGCCGGTGTGCCGCGGCGCATGGTGCGCAAAAAATGCTCTAGGGGTGCTGGTGCTGCCACCTCGGGTAACTGGTCTTTGTCAGGCCGTTTGGCCCAGAACTCACTCCAGCTTGGAAATAAGTCGTGGAAGGTCCCGTTGTAGGGTTCACGACCCGGCCAACGCATTTTCATATCGCCAATCGGGGGCTTGTTGAGGTCGGTGGCATACCAATAGCAGGGGAGTCGACGGCGGAAAAACCACTGTTGGTCAATTCGCTCGTAATCGTCCCAGTACAGCATTTGCATGATGACCCACTCGGCACCGCACTCATGTTCATTTTTTGAATAAACCAAGCCCGTGGCGTGGTTGGCATCTTCAAATTCAATCAGGTGTTGACCCAAATGATGGGATGTGCCGGTGAACTGGTCACGCAGCGTTTGGTCTTGCCAGGCCTTAAAGTGCGCACGTCCCACTTTGTCTTTGCCCACGCGAATGTCAGGTGCAAAAAGATTGACGTGTGCATCCATGTCGCGCATGTCCAATGACAAAGAATATTTGCCCGCCAATTGGCGAATGGCTTCAATCGACTCAAGACGGTCGATGCGTTCTTCTAAGGTGGAGGGCCAAGACATATAGACTTTCTCAATGCTCAAAGCGCAGTGACCAATACCGCAGAGCGGCCGCCATCAACGGGCAACGCAGCGCCGGTGATGTAACTGGCTTCGTCGCTGGCCAAAAATAAAATGGCGTTGGCCAGTTCTTCGGGCTGCCCTACGCGTCCCATGGGGATCAGTTTCTCAGTGTTTTGACGTGCAGTGGCATCGGACAACATGCCCGCTGTCGCAGGTGTTTCGACCACCGCAGGAATGACCACATTGACGCGAATGCCGCTGGCCGCCCCTTCAGCTGCTGCTGCCCGGGAGAAGTTGATGATGGCGGCTTTTGCGGCGGAATAACCCGCCATCCAAGCGGTGCCCAAGACGCCGCAAATGGAAGACAAATTGATGATGGAACCGCCATGAGGCTTCATCCATTTCATGGCTTCACGGGTACCCCAAAAGGTGCCGTCCACCGAGGTTGAAAAATTGCTGTGCCAATCGGCGGTCGACGTTGATTCAAGCGCACCCCAGCTGTAGGCCATGGCGTTGTTGACCAAAATGTCTAGCTTGCCATGACGCTTCACAACGTCTTCAAGGGCGGCGCAAAAAGCCGCCTCTTGGCTCACGTCGAGTTGAATGGCTTCGGCTTGACCGCCCGCCTGCTTGATTGTTTGAACCACTTCATTGAGAGGTTCGGCACGTCGGCCACAAATAACGACTTTGGCACCCTCTTGGGCAAAGCGAATGGCGGTGGCTGCACCAATGCCGGTGCCGGCGCCGGTGATGAACGCCACTTTGTTGTGAAGTCTTCCATGTGTCATTTGATGCATCCTTAGAGAAACGCGCTGCCACCATTGACAGCCACATTTTGACCCGTCACAAAGCCACTGTCGTCGCTGGCCAAGAACAGGGCAACAGCGGCAATGTCTTCAGGTTCGGCCATCCGGCCCATGGGCACGCCTTTGATGATGGCATCGGTCCACTCTTGCGGAATGCTTTGCATCATGGGCGTGTTGGTTGGGCCAGGTACCAGGGTGTTGACGCGAATACCTTGTGAGGCCAGTTCTTTGGCCATGCTGCGTGTTAAGCCCATGAGGGCGGCTTTAGAGGCGCAGTAGTGCGCTGGGCCATCGCCAGAAGCTGCTGCCGTGCTGGCCACATTGATGATGGCGCCACGTGTGCCAGTCTTTTGCATGGCTCGAACAGTTTGTCTGGCGCAATAAAAAGCACCATTCAAATTGACATTGAGGACGCGCGCCCAAGTTTCGTCGGGAATGTCGGCAAAGGCATCGACAGAACCAATGCCGGCATTGTTGACCAGCACATCGACGCGACCAAATTTGGCCACAACTTCATCGACCAAAGCCGCTACGGCGGCACTGTCGGCCACATTCAGGCTGCGGGCAATGCTTTGGCCAGGGTGATTTTTAAGTGTTTCTTCAGCTGCGGCCAAATTAATGTCCAAAGCAACCACAATGGCGCCTTCCGCTGCAAAGCGTTGTGCAATGGCACGTCCCATGCCTTGACCTGCGCCAGTGACCAGCGCTACTTTTTGATTGAGTCTCATCCTCAGCTCCTTGTTGATGACACAAGCATAGGCAAGCCGAGAATTTCAACCATCGTCCAATAAGACTAATTCAGGGCGCCCCGCCCGCCGGTTTAAAACTGCGTAGGTCGGCTAGCGGCATCAATGCCGCCATCGACATAAAGCTGCGCGCCATGCACAAAACTGGCCGCAGGGCTGAGCAAAAATGCCACAACACTGGCAACCTCACTGGGTTCAGCACGGCGAGCGATGGGGCCCAAGAAGTTTTTGATGGACTCGCTAAAGCGAGCGTCTTGCAGGCCGGCTTGAAGCAATGGTGTTTCGGTGGCGCCAGGGGCCACTGAATTCAGGCGGACACCCGCACGTCCCCAAGTGACGGCGCGCTGTCGAATGGCCACGGTCAAGGCATTTTTGGATCCTGCATAGGCTAAATTGCCACCTCTGTCGCCAGCGCCCATGACAATTTGGCTCACAGCCTGCTCGTCCATGGCTGTAAAAGCCGCGGCCATGGGGTTTTTGTCCCAAGGCATCATGGCAGAAGCGACTGAAGAAATAACCACCGCTGAGGGCTTGTTTCCTTTTTGCAATGCTGGCAGCAAGCCATCGAGCAATTCAACAGCGCCAAAAAAATTGACCGATGTGACCAAGGATGCGGGCTGGGTTTGCGCACCCAAGCCAGCACAAAGAACCAAATGGTCGATTTGGTGATTGCATCGCTCGAGCGCCGCTTGAATGACGGCTTGGCGCCCCGCGGCGGTGGAGAGGTCGCCCACAATGTCAGCGTTCTTGAGGTCAATGCCAATGACGGTGTGTCCTGCTGCAATCAATGCTTCGCGGGTTGCCGCGCCAATGCCAGAGGCCGATCCTGTCATTAATGTGGTGGTCATGCGCGCTCCTGAAAATTAAATGGGTGGCTTGAAAGGGAGACCCTACGTCCAGACGCAGGGATGGAAACTATGCAGTACTGTCTATCAATTGGGATCAAAAGTCAGCGTCCGAATGGACGATGTCATTTTGCCGATTGCTTTCACAATCAGAACAGTAGACCTTTTGTATTTGGAGTCCCATGAGCAATCCTTATCAGCCGCTGCTTCAACCTGGCCGCATTGGTCAATTGGAAATCCGCAACAGAATCATCATGTCCCCCATGGGCTCCAACTTTGCGGAAACCGATGGCACTTGCGGCGAGCGCATACAAGCCTACTATGAAGAGCGGGCCAAGGGGGGCGCAGGTTTGCTCACCATGGGGGTTTGCTCTGTGGCGTTTCCGCATGGCACCGGCGAGCCTTACCAAGTGGGTGTGTCGCGGGACGACTTCATTCCTGGTTTGTCCCAAGTGGCCGCCAGGGTTCACAAACACGGTGCCAAAATTGCCATGCAATTGCAGCACGGCGGCAAAACAGCGGCGCTGGACCGCGCTCAGGGTCGTGAGTTGTGGGTGCCTTCCATTCCCAAGATGGTCAAAAACGACATGATGTCGGCCATCACGCAAGAAGAACTCAAAACCTTCATTGGCATCGGCCCACATCCAGTTCGCATTCGTGTCATGGACCATGCCGACATTGCACAAATGGTGGAATATTTTGCTGCTGCTGCCTTGCGGGCCAAGCAAGCGGGCTTTGATGCCGTGGAATTGCATGGTGCGCACACCTACATTTTGGCGGGCTTTTTGTCGGCTTATTCCAATCAGCGCGAAGACGAATATGGCGGTCCTCTGGAAAACCGTGCGCGCTTGTTGCTAGACACTTTGCGGGCGGTCAAAGCCCGAGTCGGTGCCGATTTCCCTGTGTGGGTCCGTCTCGATGGCGAAGAGTTGCATACGCCAGGCGGCATCAGCTTGGCCGATGCCATGGCCACTGCAAAAATGTGCGAAGCTGCCGGCGCAGATGCCATCAGTGTCTCAGCGTATGCCACGCTCACCAGCGGTGTCGTTTTCACGGAAGCACCTATTCCGCAGCAACCAGGTGCCTACATGTCCAATGCGGCCGCCATCAAGGGTGTTTTGAATATTCCGGTCATTACGGCAGGACGCATTGAACCCGAGGTGGCTGCCAAGGCCATTGCCCAAGGTCAATTTGATTTTGTGGCCATGGCTCGCAAAATGTTGGCCGATCCTGAAATTCCAATCAAGCTGATTCAAAACAGGCCTCAAGACATCCGACCTTGCATTTATTGTTATGCGTGCGTTAGCGAAATTTTTGTCAACCGACGTGTCAAATGTGCAGTCAACGCACAGACAGGCCATGAGTTTGAACATCCCATCACGCCCGTCACTACCCCCAAGCATGTGCTCGTGGTGGGTGGTGGACCTGCTGGCATGGAGGCTGCCCGCGTGGCGGCGCTTCGCGGCCACAAAGTCACTTTGTTAGAGCGCAGTGATCGCCTTGGCGGCACTCTGTTTTTTGCGGGGTTGGCTTATCCAGAAAACGGTAAGCTCCTAGATTACTTGGTCGCCCAGGTGAAAAACTTGCCAATTGACGTGAAATTGTCAGCGCAAGTTTCTAAAGAGAATGTGGCCGCCTTGAAACCCGACGCCATCGTGGTTGCCACAGGTGCTAAACGCCAAGCCCCTGCCATCCCAGGTGCAGACCAACAACATGTTTGGAGTGGTGATGAACTTCGCCGCCTCATGACCGGCGATCGCGCTGACGAAGTGGCGAAAGCCAAATTGAGCTTGGCCGAGCGCGCCATGTTCAAGGCGGGCGGTATGCTCAAAGTCACTGACAGCGCAGAGGCGCTGCAAAGCCTGTCGAAGCTTTGGATGCCTTTGGGCAAAAAAGTGGTCATCGTGGGCGGTGGTTTGGTTGGCCTTGAGTTGGCTGAATTTTTATTGGCACGTGGCCGCGAAGTGACCGTGCTTGAGCCCTCAGACAAAGCCGGTCGCGAGTTGTCCATTGTGCGTCGCTGGCGCGTCTTGGATGTTGTGAAGTCACACGGCAATTTGCAATTGAAAGCCCAAGTACAAGAAATTACCTCTAGCCATGTGATTTGGCAAGATGCAGAAGGTGCAACGCATCAATCGCCTGCCAACTCAGTGGTCTTGGCCATTGGTGCAGAAGCTGACGATTCAGTGGCCTTGCAATTGGCCGATTGCGGTGTGCCCTTGCATCGCATCGGCGATTGCGCGGGCGTGAATTACATTGAAGGTGCAATGCACGAAGGCCATCGCGCAGGCCGCACTGTTTAACAATGGGTTGATTAAAAAAAGGGCGTGTTCATTGCTGAACACGCCCTTTTTACGTCAAGCGATCCTTACCATTTGAGGGCAGCAGAAATGCCCACCATGCGAGGTTGGTTAAAGTAAGCTTGCGTCAAATTGCCAAAGCCGGGTCCAAAATCAATGAAGTTTTCAATGTGATTGGTATTGGTCAAGTTTCGGCCCCAGAGTGAGACTTGCATCTTGCCGGCAGATGTTTTGATGTCGTTCAAAATCAGACGGCCATTCAACATGCCGTTGGATTGGACGCGCGTGTTGCCAGCAACAGCCGCATTGGGGTTGTAATTGGTACCACTGGATTGGAGCTGGAACGGGTAGGTGTAAAAAGCGTCAGTGAAGGCATAGTCGCTTTGCAACCGCAAAGGTCCCCAAGCAGTTTGGGCCATCAACCAATCGACACTCAAAGAGAGTGAGTTTTTCGGTGCATGGACAAATGCGCGGTTGTTGGCGACATTCACACCGCCATCGATGAACTCATCGTATTTGCCCGACAAGTAGCCGTAGCTTGCTTGAAGGCGAAGTGCACTGGTCGGTGCATATGAGACCTCCATTTCAAAACCACTGGTGGTTGCTTTGCCTGCATTTCTGATGACCGAGGCGGCAGCGCCCGTGGCTGTAAAAATTGACAATTGCAGGTCATCAATTTTGTTGAGGAACAGTGCTGTGTTCAATTGACCTCGACCATTGGCAAAGTTGGTTTTCATACCCAACTCATAAGTTTTTTGTTTTTCAGGTCTGAAAGGTGTTTTGACTTCCGCAATGTTGGCGGCAGTGGAGGAGCCCAAGTCGCCGTGCTCGCCATTGAAGCCACCACTCTTGAAGCCTTCAGCGTATTTGGCGTACAAATTGGTGCTGGGGTCTAATTTGTAAGCGGCGACCAACAGCGGGCTGGTGGCCGTGAAGGTGCCTTCACCATGGGTGCCTACTGGAATGAGGGTGTTAAAGGGCGCACCTGGCGCAAAGCTGAATGCAATGTCGCGGTCAATGGTTTTTGTCTCGCTGGTAGAACGAATGCCACCGGTGATTGTCCATTTGTCTGTCAATGCATAGTCTGCTTGTCCAAACAGTGCGCGTGAATTTGTTGTGAATCCGTAGTTGGAGTCGGCATTGAAGGTGCCGCCAAAATATTGCTGCGGATTCTTCGTAGTGCCTTCGTCACCAAAGAAATAAGCGCCCGCCACATAGTTGATCTTGCCAGCGTTACCAATCAATTGGAATTCTTGCGACCATTGTTTGTAATTGGATTTGCGTTCTGTGTGTGCAAAGGGCAGGGGTGAGCCATCTAAGTCCATGCCGTTGTCCCATTGCATGGTTCTGCTGGATGAAATTGATTTCAAGGTTTGTTGGTTGTTCAATTTCCACTCGGCTGTGATGGAATGACCTTTGACCGTTGATTTTTCTTGCTCTGGGCCATCGACACTGGCAACCAATTGACGCGTTTTGAAAACGTAAGGCACCAAGGGTGGAATGTCGGCACGGTAGAGTTGTGAATGCATCGAGGTTGAGTCAACCTTGCTGGCATCGAAGCGATAGTCAACTTGAAAGTCACGCGAGAAATCCAAGTTGACGGCAATCCTAGATTGGTTCTGATTGGTGCCGTTCAGAGAACTCACACTGCTGCCGGGGGTTGTCTTGATCAGGCCATCGCGATCTTCGCTTCTGAGGCCCAAGGACACACTGGCAATGCCAGCTTTGGGCAAGTCGATGGCCGCTTTGGTAATGCGCTCGTTGTAACTTCCGATGCTGGTGGAAATATCACCGCCATATTCACCGGAAGGTTTGCGTGTGATGAAGTTGACTGCGCCAGACATGCTGTTGCGGCCATAGAGCGTACCTTGAGGGCCACGCAAAACTTCAACCCTTTCGAGGTCGACCATTTTGAAAACAGAGCCTTGGCTCTTGCCCAAATACACGCCATCGACATACATGCCGACAGAGGTATCCCAAAAAAGGGCTGGGTTGATGGTGACGCCACCTCGAATGGCAATTTGTGAGGCGGTGTTGTTGCCAGGCGTGTTTGAAATACTCAAGTTGGGCGCGATGGATGCGATGTCGGCAATGCTGCCAATGTTTCGACTTTCCAGTTGGCTGCCTGAAATGGCGGAGATGGCAATCGGCACATCTTGCAAACGTTGTGAACGTTTCTGAGCCGTCACCATCACCTCGTCCAATTTGGGCTCGTTGCTGTCTTGCGCATGCAGCATGGACGAAGCCATCAAGGCGATGCATGCAGGCAATGCCCGCATTGTGAAGGGCCTAGATCGTTTGATCTGAGAATTTTTCATGGAAGTCTCCTAGGGTTGAAGTCGTCGTTAAAGGCACCTTCAATGTAGGACTGTCATGAATGGGTGTCTTACTCCATACAGACGAGATGTTTCAAAATGGCACTGAATTTTTTTGACTTGGATCAATTGACACACATCGATTGAGTTCAATTTCTTGCGTCAGAAGTTTGGTGCTTCCACGCCACCATCGACGCCCAAAATTTTGCCAGTGACCCAAGACGAAGCAGGTGACACCAAGAAGAGTGCAGAGGCTGCAATGTCTTCTGGTTGACCCAAGCGGCCCATGGGTGTGCTGGACAACATCCGCTCCGTCCGTTCAGGCGTCAAGAAGGGCGCAAGCGCTTCTGTCATGATGGTGCCTGGCTCAATGGCGTTGATGCGAATAGCGGGTCCAAAGTCTTGCGCCAAGTTGCGCGTCATTTGATTGAGTGCTGCTTTGGCTGCGCCATAGGCACTGAAATGTTTTTGCGCATAGCGAGCGGCCACTGAAGAAATATTGACCACTGCACCGCCACCCGCCTCGCGCATGGCCTTGGCGGTTTTCTGAATCATCATGTAAGCGGGCGTGACGTTCCATGCCAACACGGCACTGAAATCGTTGCCACCCATTTTGAGGGGGCTGTTGGGCCCCGCGCCACCCGCGTTGTTAATCAGGATGGTGATTTTGCCAAGTGACTTTAAAGTTTCGGCCACCAAGGTGTCCATGGTGGCCTCTTGGGAAATGTCACCGGCCACCACAATGGCTCTGCGCCCCATCGCTCTAATTTCAGCGGCTACTTTTTCCAAGTCGGCTTGCGTTCTTGCAGTCAGAGCCACATCGGCGCCTGCTTGCGCCAATGTCAGTGCGCAAGCGCGGCCAATGCCCTTGCCAGCACCGGTCACAATGGCCACTTGACCGTTCAAAGAAAACAGCGAAGATGTAGAAAGGTTAGGGGCAGTTTGTGTCATAAAGGTAACACCTTGTCAGTGAATGATCGATGCCAGATACTCGGTCGAAATCTGAGCTTTGTAATGACGCAAATGGACGATGTCTTGACCTTTGCGGCTGAATTATCCTGACTTTAATCGCTGCGCGCTAACTCGATGGACCATCATGAAGCCTGCTCAATTTTTTCTTTCTCAGCAACTGACGCCCGGTTTGATCAATGGTTTGATCAATGGCCTGATTGCGTGGTCCATGCATCGCCATACTGCGGCGCTTGGCTTGTGGACGCAGGGTGCCTACGCCATTGACCTGATGGCCACAGGTTTCTTGTTACCGGCCATCAGCTGGCTCATTTTGCGGCCCTTGTTAGGCCGTCAATTTCGCCAAGGCACTGCGCCGCAATTGGAAGCGCTGCCGCCTCCCAAGTTGCTGAAATTCATGCCAAGGGGTTTGTGGCTGGGTACTTTGGCCGTCGGCTTGATGGGCATGACGTTAGTGGGCGGCGTGTGCGTCGTGTTGCTTCAATGGTTGGGCAGTCCCGACATTGTGGGCAGCGACTACGCTTGGTTCAAAGGCCTTTTTGGTTTGTTACTGACGCTCATTTTGCAGCCCACCATGGTGTATGCCGCTATCGACCATGCCCAAGGCGTGGCGCTGAAGGCGCTCAAGGCGTAATAGCGCCACGAATCATTTGGGCAAATTGCTCACTGTAAGGCGGTAGCATGCCCCACTCGCGGCGTGGATCGTGACCACCAGCGCTGTAAACACTGCGCGCATGGCTAAACTCTAAAAAGCCTTCATGACCATGGTAATGCCCCATGCCAGATGCGCCAACACCGCCAAATGGCGCATCGTGCAAGGCGGGGTGCATCACCACATCATTGATAGACACACCGCCAGACAGGGTGTGGTCTAAAACCCAAGTTTGCTCTGCGCTGTCTGTCCCAAAATAATAAAGCGCAAGGGGGCGTTCGCCAGCATTGATCTCAGCCACGGCTTGCTTCAATGTGGTGTAGGTTCGGATGACCAATGCGGGGCCAAAAATTTCATATTTGGCAATGTCACTGTCGGCGCTAGGATTGACCACCATGCGAAGTGGCAGTCGACGATGGCCGGCATGGTCATCGCCGGCCACCACAATCCTTGCGCCTTTGGCATCGGCATCATTCACGTAAGAAGAGACGCGGTCGAAATGTCGGTCGTTCACAATGGGCGTGACATCGATGTTGTCGGCGGTGGTTGGAAAGAGGCCTTGATAAACAGATTGAATTTCGGTCAGCAAACTTTCTAATTCTGTGTCCTTGACCCAAACCACATCGGGTGAAACACACAACTGACCTGAGTTAGCGCCTTTGCCCACAGCAATGCGTTCTGCGGCATTGGCAATGTTGGCGCCTGTGCCAATGACGACAGGCGATTTACCGCCCAATTCCAAAGTAACGGGTACCAGATTGTCGGAGGCAGCCTTCATGATGAGTTTGCCAACACTGGTGGCGCCCGTAAAGACCAAGTGGTTCCATGCTTGTTTGGAAAATTCTGCTGCCACAGTTGGGCCACCTTGAACGACGGTCAATTCATCGGCTTTGAAAAATTCAGCCACAGCCTGTTGCAACAATTCTGCGGTGCGTGGGGCAATTTCCGAGGGTTTGAGGATGGCGCGATTGCCAGCCGCAAAGACGCTGGCCAAAGGCGATAGCAAAGTAAACAGCGGTGCATTCCAAGTGCCAATGATGCCGACCACCCCTTTGGGTTGGTACTTGACCCATGCGGTCGCGCCAAATGCATCAAAAGGTTGAACGCTGGGGCGAGTTTGGTCCTGCATCCAGGTCTCCAAATGGTCTCTGGCGTGTTTCAAAGAGCCTAAAGAGCCTGCCACATCGTTCATCATTGAAAAAACGGGTGATCTGCCACCGAAGTCGGCTTCCATGGCTGCGCAAAATGGATCGCAATGCTTGACCAACATGTCAATCACACGCTGCAAACGGTCTTTGCGCGTGGCCGCACTCACGGGGCCTTCTGCTCTGAATGCGTTTTGTTGCACTGCAAGCAACTGGGGCAGTGACTGAATGGCTTGGTTGTCAGATGCAGACATGGGGGCTCCTAAAGTTCGTAGGCTTGCGGCTCAAAACATCATGCTATCAAGCTATGACTGGCGTCGCTTAGTCTAAAAAGACGATGGCGCAATTTTTGCGAATGCGTGAACATGCGCTTATGAACTTCAATACAACCCCCGCCGTGACATGGCGGACACACCTCAGTTTGGCGCTCTTGGCGTTGGTTTATATCTTTTCAGTCATAGATCGGCAGATCATTGCCATCTTGATGGAGCCCATCAAAAATGAGTTTGGTGCAAGCGATACCCAAATGGGCTTGCTCAGTGGACTGGCCTTTGGACTCTTTTATGCGGCACTGGGTGTTCCTGTGGGCAAGCTCGCAGACAAATACAACCGCAGCATGATTGTGGCTGTCTGCTGCTCGCTTTGGAGTCTGGCCACTGTGGCCTGTGGTTTTGCGGGTCAATTTTGGCAGTTACTTTTGGCCCGCATGTCGGTGGCCATTGGTGAGGCGGGCGGTATGGCGCCCTCTATTTCCTTGGTGTCAGATTTGTACCCACCCAAGCAACGGTCAACGGTCATCAGTTTGTTCATGACAGGCCCCAATTTGGCGGTGGTCATTGGGCTGTCTTTGGGGGGATGGATTGCACAGCAATATGGTTGGCGAGCGACTTTTTTATTTTTTGGCGTGCCCGGAATTGTTCTGGGTTTGTTGGTGTGGTGGCTGATCAAAGAGCCGGTTCGGGGAGGCTTTGACCAGCCAGCAGTGCGCAGTGAGCCCTTAGCGCCAGCAGAGTCTTTGTGGAAACAAATTTATCGGCTGTTGCAAATGCCCGCCTTTAGGCGTGTTGCGTTTGCCTGCGGCATAGCGGGTTTGGCGGGCTATGCCTATGGGGTTTGGACGCCCAGCTTTTTGGTCAGAACGCATGGTTTGAGCTTGGCGCATGCGGGGCTGATGTTCGGTTTTGCCAGTGGCTTTGGCGCACTGGTGGGTGGTTTGTTCAGTGGCTGGTTGTGCGATCGCTTGGTGCAACGCGATGTGCGTTGGCAGGTGGGCTTGCCCATGCTGGGTGTTCTCATTTCACTCCCTTGCGCTGTGGCATTTTTATTGTGGCCTGCGGAAGGTTATTGGGCATGGGCTGGCTTGAAGATTCCGCACGCCATGGCTTTTTCAATTGCCTTTGGATTCTTTGGCAGTTGGTGGCCGTCGCTGTCCTACAGTGCCATCAGTCACATGGTGCGCTCTTCTGAGCGGGGTGTGGCGGCTGCCTTGCTCAACTTTTTTATCACGCTGTTTGGCATTGGTGTGGGTCCGTTGTTAACCGGCGTCATCAGCGATCTGTTGACGCCCAGCTTGGGCGCTCAGGCTCTGCGTTGGTCCTTGGTCGCTGTCATGTTGCTCTTGATTCCGACGGCATTGCTCTTGGCCACGTCGCTTCAGGCTTACCGTCAGCAATGGAATTTGATGAACAAGGAAAACAAGTGACCGATTCTTCTCCCGTTGTTTTTGTCACAGGTGCAAGTCGCGGCATTGGCGCAGCCACGGCCATCGCCTTTGCCAAGGCGGGTTGGCGGGTTGCGATTGCGGCCAGAACTTTGCACCAACAACAAACGCAAAACCATCAACTGCGATACGCCGATGGGCAGTTGTTGCGCGGCAGTTTGATGGACACTGCGCAAGCCATCGAGGCTTGTGGTGTCCAAGTTTTGATGCAAAGCATGGACTTGTTGGATACCAAGTCAATGGACGCAGCCCTTGAGGCGACTTTGCAGCATTTTGGCCGCATCGATGTGTTGATCAACAACGCGGTCTACCAAGACCGCGAGGTCAATGCCATGTTGCTGGACTTGGACGATGAAGCCTTGCAGCGCAGCCTTGTTGGCAATGTGGTTGCACCGTTTCACCTGGCAAAAAAAGTAATGCCACACATGATTGCGCAGGGTGGCGGCAAGATCATCAATGTGGGATCAGGTGCGGGTCAGTACGACCCGCCCATGGCGGCCAATCAAGGCGGCTGGGGATTTGCCTATGGTGCGTCCAAGGCCGGTATGGGGCGACTGGCGGGTGTGATCAACCGCGAATGGGGGCATAAAGGACTTTTGGCGTTCAGCGTCAATCCGGGATTTGTCAACACCGAGGCCGCCCAAGCCACATTGGGTTTGGACGCTGAATTGTCAAAAAAATATGGCGCCACGACACCCGAGGCCATTGCTGCCAGTTTGGTGTGGTTGGTGAGTG
>JACCDY011219710.1_pt1 | contig 15594 bp, 17 predicted proteins | sample 7446391 | NCBI WGS metagenome assembly JACCDY01 (sample SAMN15323451, study PRJNA562643) | freshwater metagenome | isolation source: river surface water | place: USA:Blue River Watershed | collected 2017-08-18 | reverse complement strand
GTGTCACACGTTGCTGCTGTTGCGATCCTTTACCTTTTTCGAAATATTGTGACATTGCATAGCCAAGACTGACTAAACCACCAAGAACGGCTACTTCAATCTCTATTCTTAATGGTCTTACTATTAACAGCTTAATGTTTACGACACTTCTCCTTATCAATTGTGCGACTTGGGATGAAGAAATCGAAAGGCTGTTCAAATGTCTCTTGTGGGTTATGGAATAATGGTACCCAGCGATTCCAACCTGTGCATCTTAATGTGCATGCTTCATTATCGATCCGATTGAAGATCATCGGAAGATTAGCATCAGGGGCATTTGCAATTGGCTGATTATTGAAAAAATTGGTCGCCGGATGATATAAAGCTTCTTTGGCCTCAGGACAGGCATTTGGTGCATCACCAGCGCGAATTCTTGAACCCATGCGATTGATTCCTTTCAAGTCAGACTCCACATCTGTTTTCCATTGTCCCTTGATCCATGAATCACCATTCTTCTGAATACGAGTTGTCGGATTTACAATAAATGTTGTCGGACAATTAGCAGCCGGAGGGTTAATATAATAACGACCTGCATAACTTGTAATTCTCATATCATCCATATGACGAAAATCATCCCATTTAGTACGGGTCTGATTCTGTTGTCTAACCTTTACAATAGATTCTGCCATATCTTACTACTTATCGTTAGTATTGATAATAAAACTGAAAAAAAATGAGTATACATATAATAACATACTCACTAAACATAATGGCGTCTGTGACATATAACGATATGATGATTGATGAAGAGGATCCTATTCAGGTAGAGATTGAGCATTTAACTGCAGCTCTTGTACATGATAATGATGATACAACTCGTTTGATTATTGGGCGTAACAATTATGAGATCGGGCAACTTCACAGTATGTTGTCACTTGCAATTCAGCATAATAGTATTCGTTGTATTAAATATCTTGTAGAAGTCAAGTGTCTTGATTTGAATTATCCTAATGCGAACTATTTAAGTTTCGCAAAGACTTGGACTACACAAGCAACCATTGATTATTTAATTTCAAAGGGAGCACACTAAAAAATATGTTCTACACAATTTTTATTGTGAACTTGAAAGTCGATCGATCAACTCTTTCTGTCGCTTACAGACATCTACGAGTTTAGCCACTTGGGCTTCCAATTCCGAAATCTTCAAAATGAATTCTTCTGCTTCTTTTGCAGCAGACCATGTAGTAAGTCCATTTAGACGCCGCTTTTTTGGTTGCGGAGGAGAATCATCATCTTCTTCTCTGGGTCGCTTCTTACCGCTTCGTCCGAAGGACAATTGAGTTTGGTCTCCTGAACCGACGACAACCTCATCTGACACTTTCAGGAAGGCTGGTTTAATATAATATGGAACATCGTTTTGTACTATTCGCTTAATCATCCCATTATCAGTATAACGAGACAGTCTTCGTCCGAATGCCTGACTTGTAGGGATCAGGCATTCTTCATCATTTTCTTCACAATAGTTTTTATAGAGAGAGTATAACTCTCCAGGAATAACATAGATATCTCCAGCCCAGTCTTTAATAAAACTCTCTAACTGTTTATAAATATCCTCCTTGATTACCTTTTCCATAACTGCAGCAGCTGTCGCATTTCCTCTCTTAGGAGTAACCTTCTTCGGTTTAATTGCTTTTAGAATTGCTCGATGTACATATTCATCAACATCTGAATCACTAACATCATCCCAGATATTGAATTCTTCGTCTTTATCGTAACGTGAAACCATTGTAATAGTAAGTTATAATTATTAAGACAATGTTTTTATGATATCAATTTTATTATTAATTGGAACTTTTTGGGCACTTTTTTCCAAAAAGTGCATCAGTATTTCTCAGGGCGTCCACAAGTCTCTTTAACCATGGGAGTCGGTTTATATGTGGCAGCATAGGCCCACATCTGATAGTCACGTAATGGGAATGGACGTGCTTCAACTACGAAGTTATTCTTAGGATTCTGACGAACAATCTTTGTTTGTCCAGCAGCCTGTGGTTGATAGTCACGCCAAGGACAATTAGTGATTGGTCTTGTGATTCCACGAAGATCGGATTCAACGTCCGCTTGTTGGGCATTTACAATGTTAACACGACTTGCTGCAACTGTTGCAACTGCATTTCCACCTACAAGTCCAAGAAGATGATGTTGAGGATTAGGATTCACAACTTGGCTCTCATGTTGGTCATAGTTTTGAGGATTCTCTTCATCTTCCCATTGTGCCGTATGCAATAAAGCGAATTGATCCTCGAATCTTTGATTTGTAACCTGTGTTTGTATATGCCGTGATTGCATCTTCTCTACTGCCTAATTGTACGAAAAATTCTTACAATTAGATTGTATATTGACGGAAAAACTTGAAATATCAAATATCTTAACAGTTGATATCCCGAATGTACTGGCGACTTGGTATGCCCCCACGAATCCAGCCAGGAGCAGCAACTTCTTGCACTAAATTATTGGGGTTTTGGATGAATTTAGCGAGTAGAGGGATCTGGGGAGTGTATTGTTGGTCAAAGAACTGTTCAGTCACGGTACCGCATTCTTTGCCGAGACGGACCTGTTCAGCATGTAATAGACGGCTCTCAATATCAGAATTACCACGACCATTTCCCATAAAGGGGACAGTTAGATAGGGACGACTTTGATTACGGATATTGCATTTATGGGAATTAAAGATGGGTTGATTTTTGAGCATTGATTCTGCGTCAATTGAAGTATTGTTGGCTCCGAACCCTTCACGAGGATAAACATTGATTTGATCAACAGATAGAGGATTAACGCCGGATGCCTTAGGAACTAAGTTAGTAACTTGATAACGGCCGGGACCGACAGATTGTGCATAATAAGATTGAATTCCACAAGCGTCATCCCTTGCATGGGTAAGACGATTAAGGTCGAAACGTGTTGCCATTCTGCCGGTACCAAGGAAAATATTATTGTAGAAACAATATGTAGATATGCCGATACGATCAAAATCTAAATCTGGTAGTCGTACGAATCCGAAACTTGCAGCTCATTTTTGTCGTTGTATTAAGGCGGTTGCTCCTAAATTTGGTGGAATGAGTCGAGGCGAAGGAGCTGCTATTGCAATTTGTGTGAAATCAATTTTGCATTCACGCGGCAAAACTTTAAAAAGATTCCGTTGCAAAGAAGGAGCATCAATTACGACACAGTCACGATCTAAGACAAAGTCTGTGTCTAAAACCAGATCTAAGCGATCAAATTAAAACTCTTGATTTAAGCTTGTAATTGGTCCACCATCAGTTCCAGGTAAACATCCTTCGCGTCCACCGCTCTTACAGTTCTGTGGTACGATATTGTAACACCATTTCATGAAACTTTCACGATCATTTGGTATAGATGTACTTGGCATTGTGATAAATTGACGTTGATCTTGAGATTTACCGAAGACGTCAGTAGGATCATTAAAGAAATTTGTACGGTACATATCGTCTAATTGTTGTTTAACAGTTGGGTCATCAACTGGTGCGGCTTCAGGACGTTCAGGATTGTATTTGATTTCAGGAATCAGAACATTCATAAAAGGATTTGCTGGACTTGGATTCGTTTCGGAAGGATTCTGGAAACCATCCTCCGTTGGAATTAATCCAATACCAGGCCCAGTTTCTTCTTCAACAATAGGTTGCAAATGGAAAGGAGGTTCAGTTACAATAGGCAAAGGTTCAGCCATTTCAGGTAAAATTGCCGTTTGATCATGAATCCTAACAGTCTTTCGAGCATTAGTTTGAGTGTAATAAATGAAACCCGCAGTCACTGCTAAAATGACTGTTATGAGGAGTAAATAAGGGGAAACTGTCATACTATGTCTATTTCTCCTTATCTTTTTATAGCATCCAAGATATTTACTTACGTTTCTTGTTTCCCTTACCGCCAAAGGCGTTTGGGCTTCCAGTTACACTGGAACCTGAACCACCCTTTTTATTATTAGATGATGGTGGTGTAGGTGATGGGCCGCCAGCGCCCCCGCCACCAGAGGCAGCTGCACGACGGCGTTCAAGCTCTTTGCGCATACGTTCCTGAACAATTGACCGACGTGCAGAAACTCCAACAGGTCCAGGAGCTTTCATTAGATCATCCATTCCAAACATACCTCTAAATGTCTCCATTAGGTCACCAAATGCCGGATTCTCCGAAAATGTCTTCATTAGTTCTTCAGCCTCAGCAACAATCTCAGTTGGCCGGATAGAACCAGATTGAATCTTTGCCTGTAAACGTTTTCCGATCTTTTGAACTGTATTTGCAATGAAATTAGGATTTGTGCTATACATTCGCATTAACATTTCAAATGCATTCATAGGGTCATCTTCACACTTCTTAATAGTTTCTTCATCGAGTCCGAGATCAGCAGGAGTGAAATCACGCATAATCTCTTCCGCAAGACGAGCAAGATGTCCCTTCAAGAACTTCTCGGGAAGTTTTGGCATACGCGATCCATCCATTCCAAAAAGACCAGCCATCTTCTTCGCCAGATTTTCAAAATCACCTTCACTCATCTTCGTCTTCATGCTCTTCAAAAACTCTTCCATGGCAGGTCCACCAAAAATATTCTCTTTAGTGGCATCGCCTGAATCAAATAGACAACATACAGCAAGCAATGTTAAATATTCTTGAATAATTGATTTAGTTCCATCACTGATTTCAGCCCATAGTTCAGGAGATAATGCAACACCAGGTAAAACTAATGCCGGGCAAAGTTTTGCATCGCGATTAGGGGCAGCATGTGGAAGAACTTCATCATGGAATCTTGAAAGACGTTCTTCAGCTGAAAGAGCTTTCGCAGCAATTAGAGCGGATTCGAGTTCAGGGAAAGTTGATAGAAGATCTTCGCAAAATTCTTCGTACTTTGATTGAAAAATAGACTTGAATTCGGGGGAGGCTGTTGCCATCTGTCTCTGTGATTAACAATTCCTTAAAGTACTGACATTACGCCGCATTGCTTACGCTGAAGCGCGTGCACGTTCGCAGAGTTTACATAAAACAATTAGATATTGAATAATAGTTTCTTGATTATTTGGTGTCATTGAATACCAATGTTTATTGAAGATTGTTAGTGCAACCATCATATCATTGAATTGAGTTTGAATTTTCTTATTCACACCATCAATGATACTGGGTATATCTTTTGCATAAATGGCGACAGAATAATCTTTATAGACGTGTTCATAAAAGAGGTCATTTACAAGTCGAGGATTAATTTTCCGTGCAGCACTAATAGCTTCAACAGCCATTTTAATATCACGTTCTTCAGGATAGGTAGATTGAAGTTCCTCGAAGAAACGAACTAATTGTTCGCAAAATGCTTTTAGGGTGGACATCTTACTCTAAAAAATGCAGAATTACTTTAGATCAATTTTAAACACTTCATTATTGTCGTGGTCTAACTTGTGGCATACCTGCATCTCTTTCACGAGCATAGGCTTCCATCTGTGCATCAAACATCTCCTCCTTTTTACTTTTCTTTGGACCAAAGCCACCACCGCCGGTAGGCATACCACCTGGTCCACCACCAATACCACCACCAGCACCAGCATTATAAGAAGCTTGAGGTGGACCATTCAAAAACTCGAAACTATGTTGAATACGGAGACCTCCATTACCTTGTGTATTTGTATCTTGATCAATGAAACTATATGGATCTTGTCCCTTCATTCCCATTTCACTAAATACAAAAGGTTCAGGTTCACTTGGAACAGACTGTTGCACAGCAGAAGGAGCCGATATTCCAGGTGCCGGGGGAGCTCGTGGTATACCGGATGAATCACGTAACTTACGTACAGAGAGCCAATTCATTACTTCTCCGTCTGTCTTCATTGGTTCGGGATCCCTCGGGTCTGAAATAACCAAAGTAGGTACTTTAGTTAATTTGAATCCTCGTCTTTGTTCAGCTGTAAGAGTAGCTACATCCACAATTTGAAATTCAGATAAATAAGGTGTCCGTTCTAATTCACGTAAAAAGGCCATGGACCATTGACATTTTGGTGACATGAAACATATATGACGTTTACCAGCTGCTTGTTGCATACCTGTCCAAAATCAAGGTTTGATAAATTCCAAGAAAGCCGCAAAAACTGACATTTAGAGAGATGGTAGTTAATATATAGATAAATAGAATGTCATTTTCCAATGTCAAAAAGGTCGACAATCATACTGCAACCTTTACTCTTGCTCCAATTACTGTTAGTTATGCCAACACATTGCGGCGTCTGATTCTGACTGGAGTTGAATCTGTTGGTTTTCGTGGAACTATTGACAGTAAGGGACGAACTGGTGATATCGTAATTAAGCATAATGATACACCTATTACAAATGAGAGTCTTGCTCATCGAATTAGTCTATTGCCGATTAATGTTCGTGCACCCTTACAATTTGAGTCTGAAAAATACAAATTCATTTTGAAAGTGAAGAACGATTCTGATCGTCCATTGGATGTATGTGCTGGTGATTTCGAAGTGTACGAGCAATCAAGTCCTGAGGCTGAACCTATTCGTGTAGCAACTGATACCTTCTTTCCGGTCAATCCTGTAACTGGTGATACTGCTCTAATTGCAGTTCTTAAGGGGAAACAGTTTGGACAAGCTAAGGGGGAAATGATTGAAATTGAAGCGAAGGGATCGATTGGTAATGGTCGTGAGAATGCTGGTTTTATGAGTGTTTCACAGATCAGTTATGTATACACACCAAATCCTAATCCTGATGAACTTCGTAAAGTATTTGAGCGTTGGCTTGAATCGAGTAAGAATATTCCAGTTGCTGAATTGACACCAGATGATCCTCGCCGGTCAGCGCTTGAAAAAGAATTCCGTACAATGGAAATTGCTCGTTGTTATCTCAAAGACAAACGTGGGGAACCATACAGTTACGATTTTACAATTGAAACAATCGGTGTATTGACCATTCCTTATATTGTGCAGCGTGCATGTGAGGTTGGTGAAGCGATGTTCCGCCGTTATGAGAATGTCGATTCAGGTGAATTACCTGCAGAACTTACGATTCAAAAAACTACTATGCAAATGACTGGATTTGATTTCTTCTTTAAAGGTCATGATCATACTTTGGGTAACGCTTTACAGACATTTATGGTTGAATCAATGATTGAACCTGAGGAAAAGCCTATTGAAGCCCTTGTATATGCTGGTTATAAAGTACCTCATCCTCTTCATGATGTAATGCAATTAACTATTGGTTTGAATGCGGATATTAATGAGGAAACTGCCCGTCAATGTTTGGCTTTTGCTGCACGTGGTGTTGCAGATCTTTTCCGCAAACTTCGTACTGAATGGATGAATGCAATTGCGCGTAAATAATGTCTCGTGCGACATATAGAAGATGTTTCGTACTCCTCAAACTAAGATCCTTGGAACAACAAGTTTATTGGCTGCCTTAGCTGGTGTACTTTTTTATATTATTAAAGGTGAAGCCTACAAATCCGGCAGCTTCCTATTATTTGCTGGTTTACCTCTTGCTATTAACTTATATACAGTACATTGTGTTATTTTCGGTAAATGTAATCTGTATAGTTGGTTATTAACCTTCGTACTTACATTATATGCAGCTGGAATATTTATTTTATATTCTAAGTTGATCTATAAAGGTGCTGAATTGAAACAAATCACTGCCCAGAAGAATCAGGAGGCTAAATCTTTACAAGAATCAGTTGAAAATACACTCGGTATCTAATTAGAGATGCTTGAATCAACTCAAGAAAAAATAGTTGCTGTATCAAGTCTTTTTGGACTTCTTATTGGTGTAATCTTCTTCAGTATTCGTAATGAAATTGGTAAAAGTGTATATTTAATGATTGCTTCCTTAATCAGTATTCTTCTAACTGTTTATAATATACATTGTGTTATTTATGGATCTTGTACAGCATGGTCATGGATTTTAACTATATTAGTAACAGGTTCTGCAATTATGACAGTTATGATGTATGGTCGTTTAATTGCATTAGATGCAAAAGGACAATTAGGTATGGATGAATCACAACCTCTACAACGACGTGTCGTTGTATTAAATGCTGGTACGGACTATTAAGAGTGTTTTATTGCTATTATAATCAACTGATAAATTAATATTTTTCATTTGATTATTTATTGAGAGAGATATAGTTGTTAATTAAGCAGTATTATTACGTTTATTGAAATTGAGCATGAAGAGAAGACGAGGTATAGGTAAAGTATTTATATAATCTCGAACAACTCCTTTATTAACAGTATTACCTGAAGAACGAAGAGTTTTGATATATTTATTATGAATGATTGCTAAATGTGTTTGATACATTTTAGGGACGGTAGCAAAATCGATTGCTCGCTCCTTATAGATTCCACAATAGAGATTGAAGATTTGTTCAGTTAGAAGACGTAGCCATGTTTCCATTTCCCAGTATTTCTGTTTATCTTCAGGATAATACGACAAATATGTTTTGATCATACCCGAAGAACGAAGAGTGAAGAATCGTTCATCAGATCGAGGAGTGTCACCACGAAGAGATCGAACCATGGAATAAATTGGTGATTTTAGTCGCCAACGATCTCCTGTCTTGTTCTTAAGAACAATACCCTGCCATTGCCACCCCTTCTTAATTGCAAGTTCAGCAAACCATCGCTTCAAGGGCTTATCTTCAAGAGGGAACTCATCCAACTTCATCGATGTAGTTAGTTCAGTAATCTCAATATCACCATTAGGCAAAATACGACCTCCATGAAGAGGGAACCATGCAGGTTTATCAATACGACTTACAATACGATGCTCAGGATGTTGTACGATAATACACATAAAATCATACGCTCCGAGTTCTGGCAATCCTTGGGAGACACATGTATCATTGTATAGATCCGCAAATGAACGCTGAGCATAATAATTACCAGTTGCACCAAACTTCGTACGACTTGCAATCTTCTTCTCATTAGTTGCAGACTTATACACACTCATTGTAAATCCTTCAATGAATTCTTCAATTCTATAACCCATAGAATCTTCAACAATATCTTCTTTAGCCTTGGGTGTAGCTACACTTAGGGGCTTATTGTTCACAGTATCCCAGACAATTGAACGTGCCCAACGAACAGAATCAAGACTCATATTCGATGTTTTTTTGTCATATCGAATAATTGCCTCTTTACCATCATGTGATTCAACTACTTTTAGAGCCCCCCCGGCTTCAGAGGTGATAAATGTCTTTAGATCAGACCAAGTTGCATAATTTGAGGTCCAATCAGACAAATATTTTATTGTAAATGTATTCATTTTATTTATAAGCTCTATTTGTTTATTGAATTATGTTTTAGGTTGTTGTTTCAATGTGCTACATGGGAGCAACAATTAGTCTCCTGGCTCCAGTAGAGAATGGCTGATGAGCAGGATTTTGTATTTGAATTAGGAGACTTAGTTGCTCTTAATACAGCCCGTTATGGTGTAGTTATAGGACATATCTATTATCGTGATGGTGATTTAATTAGAATCTTACCTCAAGGTGTAAGTGATCGATTATATGATTTTCCCTTAAATGAAGATGGAGAATTCAATTCGGAGCTTGGTTTTAAAGAGGCACGTTGGATTTCTAAAAATCCATTACCTACCTTTGTGGAACAACAGGATCTACAAGCAGGTCAATATTTTGAAACATTCACTGCTAATGGTGAACCTGGACCAACTTTAAAAATTAAAACAGTGAATGTTGATGACGACGAAATTCTTGCAGAAGATGATACTGGAGCTGAATCCGAAATACAATTTGGCTATATTGGTGTACCTTTAGATCTACCATTTGCAGTAATTCGTGTACGTGAGCCTCCGGCAACGACAAATAATGATAATGATGATGGGTCTATTGGAATTAATATAGATAAGCCACGTGACACTGAAGATATTTATACTCAGGCTGCAATTGATGAAGCAAATAATGGAATTGCAACAAGTGCTGATGCAATTACACAGAGTCTTGAAGATAGTACAGCAGCTGCAGCTAAGGCTACTGACGCCTTAACTCAGGGCGAAGAAATTCCAGATGATGAATTCGAAATTAAAGAACTTGGTGAAATCCTTGTACCAGTATTTGAGCAACAACAGGTTATTCCAACCACTCAGCGAAGATATCCTGACGCTCTTCAAAAAGCAGATGCTCTTCAGGATTTCACTTCAATGTTGACTATTCAACAACAACAGAATCCTGAAGAATTGCGTAAAGTCCGTGAATTAACTGAAACATTTTATAATTTGAAACGTGAATTGATTTACTTTAATCAAGAGAAGAATGTATATGAAGGTATTAATTCTACCAGCGTTACCTATTTGTCCGAATTAATTGATGGTGGTGCTGATGTACCATTAAGACGTCCTGTTCTTGATGTCAATAAGAGAGTTTTTGAAGTTGTTAATAGTAAAATCCAATGGCCATTGACAGCTTCAACCATGAATAATATTAAGGAAAATATTAGTCAAGATATTACTGAAACACCTGTATCACAAGCAAATGATTTACATGTTGAAAATTTCTCCAAATTTATGGATGTAATTGAAGAGGCAACTGATTATGAAGCTCATAAAGTAGCATCACATCGTGATGTTTTTTGGCAACGTGATCGAAGAATGTATAATGCTATTGGACGTCCATTCAAACCAATACCTCGCGATGGTCTTCAATTTACTGCTCGTAAAGAAACCGAATTCTTCCGTGCAGATATTCCTGATCTCCAAAATCCATCAATTGATGGACTATTACCTGGAGGTAAACAACGCGGTGAATATCGTCCTGGAACCGTCTACATGGGACAAGTTCCTATGTCGTTAAATCGTGCTATGTCCACAATCTATAAAAAACATACAATCTTCGGTAAAGAAGTTCATATTAGTCCTGATTCTGCACCATTAAAAGCAGATGTTCTCTTCCCATTATATTACGCTCCTTATATTGGTTCAACCAAAACAGGAATGGTTGCAATTGATTCAGTATATGGTACTATGACACCAACAACAATGAAAACAATTTTACAGAAAGCTGGAGCCATTTCTGATATCCCTCAATCAGATGCTATTATCGCTATTGGTGTTTCAGGTAATACATTAGGAAATATCAAAATCACTGATTATGTCAGTCCAATTAAATTAAGCGGTCATGGACCGGCTCATATTTTACGCACTTTATCACAATTAGGATTGAATCAATATGAAATAAATATGGAAATGGCTGAATTATTATTCAATAAAATTCAAAATAATATTAATGCTGTCAAAATATATATTAAACGTATTCGCGAAGAACTGGGACGTGCATCTTCCAGTGAATTGAAGCCCAAAGCTGATATACTGATAAATGAAGTTAAAACATGGCTAATTGACGGTGCAATTCAGAAAGATTCATTTTTGACTGAGCTAACAGAGAAATTTAGTAAACAATATTCTAATTTGACTGAAAGTGATTTCGCCCTAATTGCTTACATTTATGCCAGAGAACCTGATCTATTCATGGCTATTGCTGGTCAAAGTGCAGAAGATATGGCGGCTGAACGTGTATATGCTGAACGAAGACTTTATAAGAAATTGGTTGTAGAAGAATTAGCTGCCCAGAAATTGGTCAAAGAAGCTGGTTTGGCTCCTACACCAAACACATGTGAACATGTAAAACCATTACAAGATATTAGAGGTTTAGATAATGATCATGATCGTTATTTATTATTACAAAAATTATTAAATCGTTACCAGGGTCTACGTGATGGTAATTTCCTTAATTGTGCTGTCTGTGCTCGTGAATTAATTTGTATTCATGATCTGATCAAACTAAAAATGTATATGCACCCAAGTCAGGCTGATGTTCTTCGTAAAGAATTATTACTTAATTTTAGTGGACCTGTTCAAGGAGATCATTATACTTGTCGTAATTGTGGACAGAGTTTAGGTGAAATTGAATTTGATAATAATATTCAATTTGATGATGAAGGACGTCCTATGATGGGTCGTGCTGTAATTGTTGATGAAGATGCTATTAAAGAAGAGGAACGTGAAACAGCTGTACAATATGCACCAGAATATGATAGAACAAAAGACTTTGGTTCTGATACACGTAATAAAATTTATTATGCTATTAAGGAGGTTGTATATCGAGTTGGTATATATCCAAATGATGATGAATACAAGGAGATGATTCGTGTCATTGAAAATGAAATTAATAAAGTAGAATCCCGTGAATCATATGCGGTAAAAGTTCGTGCAGCAATGGCTCAAGGTAAGAAACAGATTCCTGATTATGATACTTTCTTACAACGTATTTTTGTTGTTCAAGTATGTGCGCAAGTAGTCATACATATTCAAACCAGAATCCCAGAATATATGCAACAATTTGGATTACCTGGTTGTAAAAAACCTGGGTTTTCGGGTTATCCATTAGGTAATGAGGATGATTTAACTTGTATTGAATATATTTCATGTGCCGCAGGTTCAATTATGAAAAATGATGCTCCATGGAATCAAACTGGTCTACAAAAATTAAATGAATCTGCAAGACTCGAATATTTATCTAAAAAGACCCTGGATACAATTAAACAATTATTACTAAATGTTGATACACAACAGGCATTAGCTAATAAGAGAAAGTATGTTCGTGAAATTTATGGAGCTGATTCAGCTGGTCATGCAGCACTTGATGAGATCTCTGAGTTCTTCTTACCTCCTCAAAGAGTGATTACATCAAAGGATGCACAAAATGCTGAAACAATTGTAATTCCTGAAGTGAAAAATCATATGACTACAACAGCAATATCTTCTATTTGGATTCAAAAAGCTAATGCTATAGCAAAAGAAGAAGGTATACAGAAGTCAGATATAATTGTTGGCAGTCCATTTATTCGTGCAGCAACAGCATTTAGTGATGTACATTCTCCTCAAGGTTTCTGGGTAAAGAAAGAACATCGTTTACCTGAACTTCCTGTGCGTAGTCTCAAGATGGGAGCACTTGCAACTCGTCTAATTGTCCGATTTGTTCCAAGACCTTTACAAAATGTTTTAATCTCTGCTCCCGAAAATCTATATTTCGTTCTCTTCCAAAATGTTTGTTATCAAGGACCCCGTAAAGGTTATCCACATGAACTGTTATATGATCATAAATGTATGCATTGTGGATTTTTAATGACACCATTTAATGAATCATTGGAAGATGTCGATATCAAACAAAGACCTGGAGCAGTTATGAAACAAATGGAAGAAATTAAACAGAAACGGATTGATCATGTGAAAACACTATTTGAACAACAAGGTGTTCAGATTAATGAAGAGACATTTACTGATTTATTAGATCAAACCCATAAAAATTTTTCTGTTGTTCCTTTCAAACCTACAACCCATAAAGGTGTATTTGATGCCTTACGTGAATTTGCTCTTCTCGATCCTCCTCCCGTTCCTGGATGGCCCGCAGTTATGGAAAATCTAATTACTGCATTCGCTAATTTACGCCCTGATTCTACATTAGCTGATATTACTGAAGCATTATCTGAACTATCACGTTTGGGTAGAGATGCATATGATATAATAAGTAATAAAATAGTTGAGAAAGATATCTTATTAGCATTACAAAATATTGTTTCATTTGAACCAAATGAATTACAGGAAAAACCGACTGAAATTGCTGAGATTCTTAATAGTTATTTCATTTTACCAATACAAAGATTATTAAATAATGTCGATCCAGCAATTCTCCGTAAATTATCACCTGAACTTTATAATTTAATTAAAAACAGTCCTTCACATATTGACGATATTAATTTAATTCTTGACTCTAATAATATTGTTTTACGACAATTCCATAGTGATTTTGGTGCTAATAGAAATGAATTTGCAAAAGCTAAGTTACGATTATTCATCGCTCAAATAAGTCAAATACCTGTTCTATTGCGAAAGGTAATGATTACTACATTACCCGGTGCAGAAAGAACATTTAAATATTTAATCCAGGCATTAATTTATGGTCCAATTTCACAACTATTAAATCCTAATGAATTACCCTCACCTAAATATACTCAAACTGCTGCTTCAGCAATTAAGGATGCGTCATCTGCACGTTTATTGAATCAATTAATAAGTTTGACTTTAAAACGTTATAATGCTGAAAAACTTGTTTATTCTGCCGATATGATTCAACAATTATTAGAAGATCGTGCTGAGAAGGAACGTATGAAGGTTTTAAAAGGATTCGATACCTTATCTGATGAAGAACGGGAGGTTGAACAGCAAATGAAACAACTTAGAATTGGTAAATGGGGTCTTAATGGTACAAATGCTGTTAGAAATTATAATACCGAACGTTATGAAATTGAGAAGATTGAACGTAGAGATGCTGGTAGCTCCGATTTCAATTTATCACATTTAGATCCTAATTACACTGAATTCCCTGGTGGACGTCAGCGACGCGATGATGTCGGCCAAGGTTATGATACAGCTTACATGAATGATGATGACTATTAACAACGCGATTTAGTCGAGTCTCCCTTTAATATCAATTAAAAGTAATGAGAGAATTATTATTTGGAGGAATTCTATATTTAACGGGTATAGGAATTATTTTATTATTGAAACCCTCCATATTCTTCACTGAAAGTGGTGATTGGAAAGAATTTGGAATAGGACGCAACCCTAAAAGTTATACATGGATGCCTTTCTGGCTTTTCTGTATATTTTGGGCTCTCATCAGTTATAGTCTTGTTTTTATCATTTTAAGAAGCTTATATGGCTCAGCAGGAGCAGTGTCATCTCCTCCATTATCGGTATTAGAAGAATCAAGTTCTACTGGAGACCAAACACTTCGTGGCAGTCGCAGTAGAACTACTCGTGGCTTGCGTCGATCAATGAAAATTCCCCCGGCTGGTTTCGGAAATATGCAACCTGGTGTTTACATGCTAAATCAGGCTGCATCTACTCGTAATGGTATTCCTCATTATGTTTATTATGGGCCACAATTTGACTATTAATCACAAGATTCTGAAATACCTGTTGCAAATAATTGTGCAGATGTTGTTAACCAGAATAATGCAAATGCGAATCCGAATATGGAAGCCATTTTCCATACTCCGATTCCATAACTACTAAAATTAATTGGATTGAAAGGAAAGGCAAATAATGGGAAAATTGGCTCAAGACCGACAAACATTAAAGATAGGGCTCCGGCGACACCTGTCGTAATTAATGCAGATAAACTACAACGTTTTATATTTAATGATGGACATGAACCACTATTAATTGACATATTAATACCTAATGAACTGAGGAATGCTATAATTGTAATTGCCAGCGGAATTACAATGAATAAATAATTTTTAAGGAAACTGATTGTGAAAATAATGAATACCAGTGCTGATAGTAAAATTCCAACAATTACAGATAATGATAATCTAAGAAAAGAACTGGACATGTCTCTGACTAATGGTTTGGTTCTTTAATTGAAAAAACTTCATTGGAACAGGAATAGATGAATAACTCTACAGAATCTTCCAATAACGACGATCTGATTGATTTGAGTTTTTTAGATGATATTGCTGAAACAGTTACATCAGCAGTAGC
>JACCDY010194227.1_pt1 | contig 15598 bp, 12 predicted proteins | sample 7446391 | NCBI WGS metagenome assembly JACCDY01 (sample SAMN15323451, study PRJNA562643) | freshwater metagenome | isolation source: river surface water | place: USA:Blue River Watershed | collected 2017-08-18 | reverse complement strand
TGGAGCTGGCCACACCCAACCAGCCCAGCACCTGGCTCATGGGCAAGAGCACCACCTGCATGGGCATGAACACGCCAAACAGCATGAAGGCGAACAGGGTCTCGCTGCCACGGAACTTCCACTTGGAGAGCACATAGCCGTTGAGCGAGCCGATCAGTGTCGACGTCAGCACCGCGGGCACGACCATGACCATGGAGTTCCAGAAATAAGGCTTGAGGCCCTCGCACTGCACCCCGGTGCAGGCGGTGTCCCAGGCCTTGAACCACGCGTCCAGCGTGGGCGCTGTGGGCAGGCTCAGCAGGTTGCCTGCGCGCAGTTGCTCGGCGTCTTTGAGCGAGGTGGTCAGCATCACATACAGCGGCACCAAAAACCAGGCTGCGAACAGCAGCAACATGGCCCACAGGATCAGGCGATGAAAATTCAGGCGGTTCATCGTTTGCCTCGCAATTCAGAATAAAGATAAGGCACCACGATGGCGGCGACGGTGGCCAGCATCACGGTGGCGCTGGCCGCGCCCACGCCGATCTGGCCGCGTGTGAAGGCGGTGGCATACATGAAGGTGGCGGGCAAATCGGTCGCATAGCCGGGGCCACCAGCGGTGAGCGCCATCACCAGGTCAAAACTTTTGATGGCCAAGTGTGAGACCACCAGCAAGGTGCTGAAAAACACCGGGCCGAGGCTGGGCAAAATGATGCGCCAGTAAATGCGCGGCAAGCTCGCGCCGTCCACTTGGGCTGCCTTGATGATCGAAGCGTCAATGCCGCGCAACGCTGCCAAAAACAGCGCCATGACAAAGCCCGCGCTTTGCCAGACACCGGCGATCACCACGCAGTAAATGGCCATGTCTTGCTGGATCAACCAGTCAAAGCTGAAACTGGTGAAGCCCCAGCTGTGCATCAGGTGCTCCAGCCCGAGGCCCGGGTTCATGATCCATTTCCAGGCGGTGCCGGTCACGATGAACGAGACCGCCATGGGGTACAAATAAATGGTGCGCAAGACGCCTTCGCCGCGCACCTTCTGGTCGAGCAAGATGGCCAGCAACACACCCAGCGCCATCGCGCCGCCAATGAACAAAGTGCCAAACACCGCCATGTTGCGCATGGCCACCTGGAAGCGGTCGCTGTCCATCAGGGCGGCGTAATGCTGCAGGCCCACAAAATCGTAGTTGGGCAAGATCCGCGAGGCGGACATGGACAGGTAGCCGTTCCAGGCCATCAGGCCATAAATGAACAGCAAACTCACAACAAACGACGGCATGACCACCAAGCGAGGCAGCCAGTGTTCGAATTTTTTCATCAAAGCCATGGAAGGGTATTGGGGTGTGATGTCAAAAGGGGAAAGGGTTTCACCCTCTCCCCATGCTTTGTCCTGATGCCTCAGGACCATTCAATGAACGATGGATTTACCACCAAATTTCATACTGAACGCCCGCCACGGTTTGCCCTTTTTTGCCATTGGCACCAAAGCTGTTGGCATTGGCGGCTGCCGCAGCCGCATTCCAGCTGGCGCGGGTGACGTACAAACGCAACTCAGGACGCGACCAGAAATCACCACCCACCGCCAACGTCGGGGCCAGGGTCACTTTGTTCAGGCTCTGTTTGGCGCTGCCATCGTTGAACTTGCTGCTGGTAGTGCCGGCTTCCAGCAACCACTTGAAATGTGGCGTCACCGCATAGGACATGCGTGCGCCCAGGCTGGTGTCTGTGCGCTTGACGCTGGAGCCTTCGTCCTGATTAGTTTGAACACCCACCAGGGCTTGCCCTCCCCAGGCACCCATCTGCCAATTGATTGAGTCGGCGATGCGAGTAACTTTTTTACCCACCCCACCCAGGCTCTCGAACTGTCCACCCACTCCGGCATGGCCTGTGGAAGTTTGTACAAAAAACGCGTTGCTCAGTCCTTTCACCAGAAAGTCGGTTTGGTTGTGAGACACCGCAATGCTGCTGCCGTTGTTGCCTCCTGCCAATCCTTTTCCAGAGACCTGTGTCAGCAGTACACGCAACTTGCCTCCTGCATTGACCGTGATGTCCGACAGGTCGACGTTGATCTTGTTGGCTGATTGGCCCGTTGGCAACTGCTTGTCAAACGTATCGCCGCTGAAAACACCCACGCCCAACTTGGCCACGCCCAGGTCAATGCCGGTCACACCCGCACCCTGGTTGTCGCCGTAATCTATCAGGAATTTATCGACGATGTGTACGTCCTGAATGCGCAAGCGGCGCTGACCTGCCCAAAACTTGGCGCCGGGTGCAAAACTCAAGCCCGACATTTCGACATACGCTTGGTTGGTGCTGACCTCACCGTCTTTCCACTTGGAAGGCATGTAATGCACTTTGTACTTGACACCATTGGCCTCGAAATTTTTGACCAAGTCGATCTCAATACCGTAATCGCCCTCGTTACCTAAACGGTACTTTTGCAAATCACCCCCTAGGCTAAAGCCTCCTTTGACGTTCGTGTCCTTGTCATAGCTGAGCACGGCTCCGCCGCGCGAATAACCGCCAAACTCCAAGCCTTGCGCCATCGCACTGCTGACGCAAAGCATGGCCATTGTGGTCAATGTAAATTTTTTCATTTTGTTTTCCCCTTAAATGTTTGTTGACGGTGTTTATTTGGTTTTAGCTGCGGCAGCGATCTTGGCTTGCGCATCCTTTGTACTCATCTTGTCGTCGTTCCAGAACTGGCTGACCGCATCCTGGATGGCACCAGAGGTCGCCGAGCCAACGGCCATACCGTGTGCAATGGAGGGCACCAGTGAGCCGCTCTTGGCGGTGGCCACAAAGTCGTTGGAGCTCAGCTTGGCGCAGTCATCAAACTTGATCAGATTCATGTTCAGCCGCACAGGGATAGAGCCCTTGTTCAGGTTAAAGAGTTCCTGAAAATCGGTGGCCATGATGGCGGATGCCAAGTCTTTTTGCGCTTTGACGTTGGCTTCGTTCTTGAGCTTGAACATGGCAAACGAGTCCACATTGAAGGTGAAAGACTTGGCGGTACCCGGCGCTGCCACACAGGCAAAGTCTTTGCCGGGGGTCTTGCCTGCTGCCACGAATTCACCTTTGGCCCAGTCACCCATCAACTGCATACCGGCTTCGCCTTTGATCACCATGGCGGTGGCCAGATTCCAATCGCGACCAGGGGCATTCTTGTCGGTGAAAGTCTTGACCCTCTTGAAAGTCTCAAGCACTTTGGTCATGGTGGGACCGCTCAAGGTAGGACCGTCCAGCTGCACCAAGGCCTTTTTGTAGAAGTCGGCACCACCTACCCCCAAAGCTACGCTCTCGAAAGTGGTGAAATCCTGCCAGTTCTGCCCACCATGGGCTACAGGAATGACACCGGCCTTCTTCAAAGCTTCTGCGGCGACAAAGAATTCATCCCAATTGGTCGGCACTTTGGCTCCGGCTTTTCTGAACGCCTCTTGGCTGGTCCACAGCCAATTCACACGGTGCACATTCACAGGGGCTGCAATGTAATTGCCCTTGTACTTCATGACATTGGCAACCACCGGAGGCAACAGACTGTCCCACTTTTCCTGCTTGGCCACATCGTCAATATTGGCTAGCACCCCCTCAGCGGCCCACTCTTGCAACGAAGGGCCTTTGATTTGAGCAGAGGCCGGCGCATTGCCCGAAACCACACGCGACTTGAGCACGGTCATGGCGTTGTCTCCGCCACCGCCCGCCACAGCGAAATCTTTCCAGGTGTGACCCTTGCTTTGCAAAGTGGCCTTTAGTGCCGCTGCCGCTTTGGCTTCGCCTCCGCTGGTCCAGAAGTGCAGCACTTCAACCTCTCCGGCTTGCGCAGCCATGGTCATGACCGCAGTGGTTGCCAGCAGTGAGCGCTGGAATGTTTTCAATGTTTGTTTTTTCAAGAATGTCTCCTGGTTGAGGCCTCATGGCCAAAGTTCCGATGCTTCATGGCCAAACTCTCCCTGTGCCACGAGCCATTTAATTGTTAATGTTTTGTTAATTTATTAAAATAAGGTTAAACCCTGAGTGCATGTCAACGCATTTCATGCCTGTTGTGTCAACAATCTATTAAGCTTGGGGGATGAAACTGCTGCTTGCCGAAGACGATGCGATGTTGGCCGACGCCCTGCAAACCCAATTGGGCGGGGCCGGTTTTGAGGTGGAACACGCCCCGAACGGGGCCGTGGCAGACTATTTGCTAAAAAAACAGCCCTTCGACATCGCTGTGCTGGACATTGGCTTGCCCATGCTGGACGGCTTGGCGGTGTTGCAACAAGTGCGTCAAACCCAACCCGCTTTACCTGTGGTGCTGCTGACGGCACGCGACGCACTGGATGATCGGGTAGCTGGGCTGCAAGCTGGCGCCGACGATTACGTGACCAAGCCCTTTGACTTTCCCGAATTGATGGCCAGGCTGCACGCCTTGCTGCGCCGCGCTCAACCGGCCAGTACACCCGCGTTCGCTGGTGGCTTGACACTCGACAAAACCGCTCGTCGGGCCATCCTGGCGGGTGAGTCACTGGAGCTCAGTGGACGCGAATGGACACTATTGGAATTACTGGTGCAGCAGCGCGACAAAGTGGTCACCAAAGAGCAAATTCACCAAGCTTGGTCTGACGAGGGTGGCGAAACCGGTGGCGGCAACTCGATCGAGGTTTACATCCATCGTTTGCGTCGCAAACTGGAAGGCGCACGCTTGGTCATTCGCACTGTGCGTGGACTGGGCTACTTGCTCGAAACAGAAGCCTGAACCAGCACTGACAAGCCATGACCTCCGCCACCAAGCCCACAGGCCAAGCCGGGGTGTCACTCGCCCGACAGTTGCTGCTGTGGGTGCTGCTGCCCCAGCTGGTGCTCTGGATGACGGGGGGGGTGGCCACGTATCGGTTTGCGATGGGTTACGCCAATCAGGCCATTGACGCCAGCTTGCTGCAAGCGAGCCGATCGCTCGCCAGGCAGCTCAAACCTATCGGCAACGGGTTGCTGATCGATTTCCCCAAAGCGGCACAGGATGTCCTGGAAGCAGACCCTGAGGATCGGTTGCTGTACATGGTCAGCTCACCGCCAGGTCAGTTCATTTTGGGCAACCAATCATTGCCTGCACCGCCAGAACAAGCCTGGGTGTCGGCAGGCGCAAATGACCGTCAAAAGTCGACTTACCGATTCGATACACCTTATTTTTATGATGGCATCATGCCGTCCGTCGGCAGCAGCAACATGCAGACTTTGCCGCAAGGACAAGCCCTGCGCGTGGTGGCGCTGTATCTGAGCTTTGGCGATGACCATGCAGCCCGTCAGACCATGCTGGTGCAAGTGGCACGCAGCAGCGCCAACCGTGAAGAACTGGCTCGCCGCATTCTGGTGGACATGCTGCTGCCCATGTCGAGTCTGGTGCTTCTGATGACGGTGATCGTGTGGCTGGGCATTCGCGCTGGGCTGTCGCCACTTGCGCGCTTGCGCCAACAGGTCGAAGGACGCGCTCCGACCGATCTGGCACCCCTGCAGCTGGCCTCGGCCCCGCGTGAGTTGTGGTCGCTGGCCAATGCACTCAACACCTTGTTGGCAGCAGTACAAAACAATGTCGCCACGCAAAAGCGATTCATCGGTGACGCGGCCCACCAACTGCGCACCCCTCTGGCAGGCCTCAAAAGCCAGACAGAAATCGCCCTCCAATCAGCCCAGGACCCTGACCTGCGTGCACGCCTGCAGCGCGTGCATGACAGCGCGACCCGCAGCGCGCACCTAGTCAACCAATTGCTGACGCTGGCTCGGGCCGAACCCGAATCAGTGATGGCCCACGACCGCAAGCGCTTTGACCTGCACCGCATGGCGCAAATCTTGACCGCCGAATGGGTGCCCCGCGCACTGCGTGCACGAATCGATCTGGGCATGGACGAAAACGCCAGCCGACCCGTGTGGATCATGGCCAACGAACTGCTGATTCGGGAGGCCCTCACCAACTTGATTGACAACGCAGTGCACTATGCAGGTGCGGGCAGTCAGGTCACCGTACACGTCTCATCCACACCCCAACAAGAAGCGCTGCTCGAGGTGACCGACACCGGCCCCGGCATCGACCCGGTCAGCCGCGAACGAGTGTTCGAGCGATTTGTGCGCGCCACCGATATGGGCAACGGCTGTGGCTTGGGCTTGTCCATCGTGCGGGAAATCGTGGAACGGCACGCAGGCCGTGTCACGTTGCACAACGCAGAGCCTCAAGGTTTGCAAGTGCGTGTGCATTTGCCGATGGCACAAGAAATCTCCCACTCACCTTAGCGCCCGCTTGGTCACGTCATGACACCCCACCGGTCAACGCGCCGGATACCCCTGCCCCCATTCGGCGCTCGTTTTATAAGCCTGACCAGTACACCCGTAACCACCGCTTAACTTTATGGACACCACCCACCCCAACCCTCACGTCCTCCGCCTGCTGGGCGACATCGGCGGCACCAACGCCCGTTTTGCGCTGGTGCGTGGCGACGGCAGCCCCATCACCGATGAGGTCACCTTGCCCACTGGGCAATACCCCGACCTGACCGCCGCAGCGCAAGCCTATCTGCAGCAAGTGGGGCAGCCAACGCTGGCGCAAGCCTGCATTGCGATCGCTAACCCGATCGATGGCGATGTGCTGAAGATGACCAACAACCATTGGCAGTTTTCCATCGAAGCCACGCGCCAAGCGCTGGGCCTGGACCACTTGCTCATGCTCAATGATTGGGAAGCCATGGCCATGTCTGCACCCGCTCTGAATGGCCGCGATCTGGAACAAATCGGCTCGGGCGAGCCAGTACACGATGCGCCCAAAGGCCTGATCGGTCCGGGCACAGGTCTGGGGGTGTCTGCGCTGGTGCGTTCACGGCGCGGCGAGTGGGTGCCCATTGCGGGTGAAGGCGGACATGTGAGTCTGGCCCCCAGCTGCGCGCGCGAGGCCGACATCCTGCGCGTGCTGTGGCAGACTTACCCGCACGTCTCGGCAGAGCGGGTCATCTCGGGCATGGGGCTGGAGAATTTGTACCGAGCCATTTGCGAACTGAACGGTACGCCGACCGAACCCTTGCAGGCCGCACAAGTGACCGAACGCGGCTTAGCCTCAACAGATGTGGCCTGCGAAGAGGCCCTGGATCGCATGTGCCGTCTGTTGGGCAACGCTGCCGCCAACCTGGCTTTAACGCTGGGCGCTCGTGGTGGCATCTACATCGGGGGCGGCGTGATTGGCCGCTTGGGCGACTACTTCGCGCAGTCGGGGTTTCGCACCGCTTTCGAGGCCAAGGGCCGTTTTGAAGCGTACATGAAGCAGATTCCCACCTATGTGATCCGTGCAGCCCAACCAGCTTTGATCGGCTGTGCCATGGGCTTGGGCATACACCCTGCACGGCGCTGAACCACGGCGCTGAACAAAAGCGTCTGCGATATCCCGCCGAACAGCACACCCTCGACCACCCTCACGGTGGCCAGGGCTGTGTCGAACTCCTTACTTCACCGTGGCGTAATACATCTTGGGCGCATCGTTGGAGTTGTGCGCAATGCTCACGTTCTTCTTCATGGCCCAGGGGCGCATCTGGTGGTGCAGCGGCACATACAAGGCCTCATCGCGCGTGATGGTCAAGGCTTCCTTGAGCATGTTGTCACGCTTGGTCTTGTCCATTTCGGTTTTCATGGCTTCGGTCAGGGCATCGACCTTGGCGTTGCTGATCTTCAGGAAGTTGAAGTTGCCGTCCGAACCGGTGGTGCGGGTCATGACCAGGGACTGCAGGGAATACTGCGCATCGTAAGTGGCCACGCCCCAGCCCAGCAGGTAAGCGCTGGAGTCGAAGTTCTGGATCTTGCCGATGAAGCTGCTGAAGTTGGTGGCATTGAGCTTGGCGCGAATACCCACCTTGGCCCACATGTTGACCACCGCCTGGCACACCTCTTCGTCATTCACGTAGCGGTTGTTGGGGCAATCGAGCGTGAAGTCAAAACCATTGGCATAGCCCGCATCGGCCAGCAATTTCTTGGCGCCTTCCAGATCGGGCGGTGCCACCTTGTCCAGCTCGGGCGTGTGGCCATTGACGCCCGGCGCGACCATGATGGCGGCAGGCACCGACAGGCCACGCATGATGCTGCGCTGGATGGCCACGCGGTCAATCGCCATGTTCAGGGCCTTGCGCACGCGCACATCCTTGAAGGGGTTGGGGCCTTTGGAGCCGTATTTCAGCTCATTGGAGCCTTGGTCCACGCCAATGAAAATGGTGCGTACCTCCGGGCCATCGAGCACAAACAAGGAAGGTGTGGAGCGCAGGCGGGCCACGTCTTGCGTGGGCAAATCGGTCACCAGGTCCACGTTGCCGGCCAGCAGGGCAGCGATGCGGGTCGGGTCGGACTTGATCGGGGTGTACACCACATCGGTCACATTGCCGGGCAGCTTGTCCCACCAGTTCTTGTTGGCGGTCATGACCAGGCGCTGGTCTGCCACCCACTCCTTGATGATGTAGGGGCCGGTGCCGTTGGCGTTGGTGGAGGCAAAGGTGTTTTCCTTGGCCTTGTAGTCCTGCACTTTCTCGGACTTGGTCTTCACCGCCCAGGTCTTGCTCATGATGAGGAAGGTGGTGAAGCTGTTGAGCAAGGTGGGGTTGGGCTTGTCCAGGATCACATCGACGGTGTGGTCATCGATTTTGTTCATGCTTTTGACACCGGCCACATAAATCTGCATGGTGCCTTGTGGCTGGCGGATGCGGTCAAAAGAGAACAACACATCGTCGGCGGTGAAGGCCGAGCCGTCCTGGAACTTCACGTTCTTGCGCAGGTTAAAGCGGACTGTGGTGGGGTTGACCACTTGCCAGCTGGTGGCCAGCGCAGGCTCGATCTTGTAGTTGCGGTCGTAACGCACCAGGGGCTCATACGCATGGCCCAGAATGTTGTTGGTGGTGGCGTGGTTTTGCGAATGAGGGTCCAGCGTGAGGATGTCGTTTTGCGCGGCCCATTTGAGCTCGGACGCCTGCACGGCACTGACGGAGACCAGGGCGGCAGACATGCCGCAGGCCAGCGCCAGCAAGCGCGTGGAACGAAAGATTTTTTTCAACATGCACAATTCCTGTCGGGTTGGAGTGACATTTCATTCTAGGCAGCGCCCCAGTCGGGCGCAAGGCGAAAAACCTAGGGTTTATGCGGTGTCCAAGGGTGTGAACGGCTGAGATGATGGACTTTGGTTCCCCATGTCGATGCGTCGTGTCGACCTATTTTCAAAGTGATGTATGACCTCGATCCTGATCCAATCGGCCAACGTGCTGGATGTTGAAACCCTGAAATTGCAGCCGAACACCGATGTGTGGGTTCTCGATGGCCACATCCAGGCGGTGGGCCCCAAGCTGCCTGTGCCCGAAGGCGCTCAAACCGTTTCGGCCCAGGGCCTGACCCTGATGCCCGGCCTGATCGACTGCCATGTGCATGTGATCGCCTCGCACCTGAACCTGACCTACAACAGCCAGCAACCTAACGTGTTTGCCACCTTGCGGGCCATCCCCATCATGAAGGGCATGCTGATGCGCGGCTTCACCACGGTGCGCGATGCCGGTGGCGCCGACTGGAACCTGGCCGAAGCCACCCGCACCGACCTGGTCGAAGGACCGCGTATTTTTGCGGCAGGCCGCGCCTTGTCCCAAACCGGGGGACATGGCGATGGGCGCCCGCGCAGCGACGAGCTCGAAACCTGTGCCTGCTCCACCCGCGTGGGGGCGCTGGCCCGTGTGGTCGATGGCGTGGACAACGGGCGGCTGGCGGTGCGTGAAGAAATCATGAAGGGTGCCAACCAGATCAAGATCATGGCCTCGGGCGGTGTGGCTTCGCCCAACGACCCGATCCACTACCTGGGCTACTCCGAAGGCGAGATCCGCGCCATCGTAGATGAGGCCGAGCACGCGGGCACCTACGTCATGGCCCACGCCTACACGCCCAAGGCGATTCGCCGGGCGGTGGACTTTGGTGTGCGCAGCATCGAACACGGCAACCTGATCGATGCCGAGACGGCCGCCTTCATGGCTGAGCGTGGCGCATTCATGGTGCCCACCCTGATCACGTACGAGGCCCTGGCCAACGAAGGCGCCAGCCTGGGCTTGCCCCCGATCTCGGTGGCCAAAATCGAGACCGTGCGCAGCCAGGGCCAGAAAGCGCTGGAGCTGCTGGCCAAGGCGGGCGTCAAGATGGCGCTGGGCACCGATTTGCTGGGCGAATCGCATCGCCACCAGTCTGAAGAGTTGCGCATCCGCGCCGGCATTCTGGGCGCAGGCGCCACTTTGCAACAGGCCACGGTGAATGCCGCCGAGTTGCTCAACATGCCCGGCCAATTGGGCGTGATCAAGCCCGGTGCCAAAGCCGACCTGCTGCTGGTCAAGGGCAACCCGCTGGCCGACATTTCATGCCTGCTGGGACAGGGCGAGAACATCCTGTCGATCATGAAGGACGGCAAGTTTTACAAGCACAGCTGAAGCCACCGACAAAAGCCGCGCAGGTCGGCACCTTCAGGTCCGACGTTGTTAGGCTTGGCTCCGGTCGCATGTCCAGGCTGAAGCCGCCGACCTGCCAGACAGCGTGCGGGTGGTGTCTCTGTTCACACCACCAGCGGCGCTTCCTCCATCTGCTCGATTTGCTCTTGCAGCATCAGCACCTGGCCGCGCCAGTAGTCGGGCGTTCCGAACCAGGGAAAGTTGACCGGGAAAATCGGGTCTTCCCAGCGCCGCGCCAGCCAGGCGCTGTAGTGGATCAGACGCAAGGTGCGCAGCGGCTCGATCAGCTTCAGCTCAGCGCGGTCAAAGTCGCGCACTTGCTCATAGCCATCCAGCAGGGCCGACAGCTGCTGCGTGCGTTGGCGGCGATCGCCCGACAGCAGCATCCACAGGTCTTGCACCGCAAGGCCCATGCGGGCATCGTCCAGGTCCACAAAGTGCGGGCCGCCGCCGGGCAGCTCGGTGGGCGTCCACAGGATGTTGCCGGGATGGCAGTCGCCATGCAGGCGGATCAGGCGGCGTTCTGAAACGCCTTCCGCCATTTTTTCTTGCACCAGCGCCACGGCTTGCGCAAAAGCCTCGCGCCATTCTCGCTCGACTTCCAGCGGAATCATCTGGTGGGTGTGCAGCCACTCGGCCGGCTCCAGCGCAAAGGTCTGCACATCGAGTGTGGGCCGGTGTGCAAAGGGCTTGGCCGCGCCCACGGTATGAATTCGGGCCAGAAAACGGCCGATCCATTCCAGCACATCCAAGTCGTCCAGCTCCGGGGCTCGGCCACCGCGCAGAGGGCTGACCGAAAAATCAAAGCCTGCGCTCTGGTGCAGGGTCTGGCCCTGCAGCACCAAAGGGGCGACCACCGGCACTTCGGCGGCCACCAATTCGGCGGCAAAGTCGTGTTCTTCCTGAATCTGTTCGCGCCGCCAGCGGCCGGGCCGGTAAAACTTGAGCACCACCGCCGAGCTGCCTTGCACCGGCTCGTCCAGGTGCGCACGGTAGACCCGGTTTTCGTAAGAGCTGAGCGCCAGCAAGCGGCCATCGGGCCACAAGCCCAGATCGGTCAGGGCGTCCATCACCCGGTCGGGGGTGAGTTCGGCGTAAGGATGCAAGGCGTTCGGTTCGGTCATGCACCGATTGTGGCGCAGCGCGAAGGGCTCAGGCGGCCACCAGTTGCTCGAACGGCAAGGCAGGCTTGACCAGGATCACCGTGCATGGCGCCGCCATGGCCACCTTGATCGGCACGGTGGCCACAAAACGCTGCAATTGCAAGCCATGCGTGGCCGCGCCCAGGATGACCATGCTGACCTGGTTGCCTTCGGCGTACTTCACCAGCGCATCGGCCACATCGACCGACTCCAGCACATGGAAGGAGGTCTGGTGCCCATTCAGGTCCAGCGGCTGCGCCCACTGCTGCAAACGCGTGAGGTGCCAGCGGTGCACGCTGGTTTCGCTTTTGTGCGATTCGGTCGTGCTGGTCTCGCCCGGTGCGATGACCGTCACACAGGCCAGCCGCGCCCCGGGCCGGATGCCCAGCGAGCGCGAGACCGCTTCGCGCAAAGAGTAGAGCGTGGCATCGCTCGCGTCCTTGTGGGGCACGGCCACCATCACGATGGGCACCTGCTCGATCTGCTGCGAAGGCAAGGGGCTGGGCTGGTACTGCATGCCAGCGGCACGCAGCCAGCGTTTGAAGTGCACCCCAAAACCTGTGGCCCGGGTCTGGCGCCCACGTTCGGTGATGCGGATGTCTTCGGTGTGCGTCAGATCAAACGCCAGGTGCGCGGCTGAAGGGTAACGCTCGGCCGCCACAGGGGCCAGGCAGCGCAGGATCACTTCCTGCAGCCACTCGGGCAGATCGGGCCGTCGTTTTCGCGGCGGCACCGGGTCCATCCACAGCCGCTGGCGCAAGCCGCCGACGGTGGCGGGCTCACCAAACGGCAGTGCCCCGGTGGCCAGCTGGTAGAGCATCACACCGATGGCAAACACATCGCTGCGCGGATCGCCACGCACGCCCACCACCTGCTCGGGCGCGATCCAGATCGGCGAGCCCACCGCCTTGCGCAACTCTTCGGCCAGCAGGTCCGGGTAATGCGCATGGCAGGACAGCCCAAAGTCCAGCAACAGCGCCGAGCCATCGGGGCGAATCAGCACGTTGGCAGGCTTGAGGTCGAGGTGGCACACGTTCTGGCGGTGCAGGCTGTGTGCGGCCTTGGCCATGGCCGCGCCCAGGCGGGCGATCTCGGCGGGCGTCAGCGGCGCCTCCCGGTCCAGCCAGTGCTGCAAGGTCTGCCCCTGCACGTATTCCATCACCAGATAAGGCACGCGCGAGAGATCGCCCGCCGCCACAAAGCGCGGCACATGCGGTCCCGTGAGGACCTGCAAAATCTGGTGCTCGATCTCGAAGCCGATGATGTTCTCGGCCCCGTCCCCCGCCGTCATGCGCGGGACCTTCATGGCCATCGGGAATTCAGACACGCGGCGACTGCCATCTGCTGCGGGCGCGTAACGCACTTTGTAAATGTGCGCCATGCCGCCGGCATGCACGCATTCGTCAATCTCGAAGCCATCGATGACTTCACCGGGTTGCAACCGTTTCAACGTCCTGTCTCCAGTCGGTGGGCAAAGTATTCGGACAAACCGGCCTGCCGGATGGCCTGCGCGGCAGCCGCATGGTCGTAGGGCACGCGGTGAAAGCTCAGCCGCGCAGCCGCCATGTCGTAAATCGCGTACATGGCCCGGGGATCGCCATCGCGCGGCTGCCCCACCGAGCCCACCGTGGCCACGCAGGCGCGCGAACGCGGGAACGGCACGCCCACACCGGGCGTGGGCTTGAAAGGCATCAGGCCGCGTCCGGCCCCCTGGTAGTACAAAGTCTGGTGGTGCACATGGCCCACCATCACCTGGTTAAGCGCATGGCCATCGACCAGACCGCGTGCCCGGGCGGCCTCCAGGCAGGCCATGGCGGCACGCTCGCTCTCCACATAACGCCAGGCTTCGGGCTTGTCGGCACTCGCGTGCGCCAGCAACACCTGTTCCACGGTGGCGGTCATGGGCAGCTGCGCCAAAAAATCACGCTGCACAGCGCTGAGCTGCTGGTGCGTCCAGGCGGCCGTGCTCGCACCCACCGAGACATCGCCCCGTGGCGGCATGACCGCCATCGCATCGTGGTTGCCCTGGAGCACCAGCGCCCCTTGCGCCTGCAAAGCCATCACCTGATCCACCACCCCCACCGGGTCGGCCCCATAACCCACCAAATCGCCCAGAAAAGCGTACCGGTCCACCCCCTGTGTCCGGGCATGGTCCAGACAGGCCTCGAGCGCTTGCCGGTTGGCGTGCAGGTCTGACAGCAGGGCCAGCCTCATGGGGTCTCCTTGGTCGGGCATCGGCACCCATCATCGCCGATGGGCCTGAAGTGAATCTTGCATCCGGCCCACCCTGGGTGTCTTGATGCGCATCAAGCCGCCGCCGAAACCCGCCTCGGCTGACTTCAGGTGCCGGTAAATCGAGCGGCTCGTTTCTCCACAAACGAGCGCACGCCTTCTGCCGCGTCCTCACTGCGCGACATGCGCTGTTGCACGGGCAGAAAATCGTGCATGGCCACCAATGGCCCATGCTCCACGCCCTTGAGCACGTTTTGCCGCGTGGCCACCACCGCCAGCGGGGCTTGCGCGGCGATCTGTTCGGCGATGCGCATGGCCTCGGGCAAGAGGCGGTCAGTGGGCACCACCTTTTGTACAAAGTTCAGGCGCAGGGCCTCGGCGCTGTCAAACACATCAGCCGTGAGCAAATGCAAGAGCGCGTTGCCCATGCCCGCCCGTTCGGCCATGCGCAGCGTGGCCCCGCCCGTGGCCATGATGCCGCGCTGCACCTCCAGCTGCGAGAAACGGCAGTCATCGGCCGCGACCACGATGTCGGCGGCCAGCATCAGCTCGATGCCCAGTGTGTAGGTGATGCCCTGCACCGCCACCACCATCGGTTTGACGCGGCGGCGGTAGCCTTCCATGCCCAGGTTGAGCGGGTCCACCAGGCCCAAGGGCACCGCCTTTTCGCCGCGTTGCATGAGCGGCGCAATGGTGGGCAAGTCCAGCCCGGCGGTGAAATGTGCCCCCGCCGCACACAGCACGCCCACGCGCAGGGCCGGGTCGTCGTCCAGCCGGGTGTAGGCCTCGCCCAATTCGCGGAACATTTTGGGTGTGAAGCCATTGCGCTTGGCCGGGCGGTTGATGCAGATTTGAAGGACTGCACCGTGCACGCTGCAGTCGATCTGGCCTTCGGGATCAGGGGTGGTGTTCATGGCCCGATGGTAGAGGTCGGCATGGCGATGACGTGTTCACGAACGTGACAACATGGTGATTCACCCCGCCGTTATGAGTCGGCGAGTAGCGCAGGACTGAACGGATCAGGGGCAATGCGTGTTTGAGCGAAGCGAGTTTGCGGCGCACCCCGTTCAGGCCGAGCAACGCAGCGTGCCCGGAGCGCTAGCGGAGGGACGACGAATCCGGCTCGCCTTCTCTTTGCTTACTTTCTCTTGGCGAAGCAAGAGAAAGTGAGTCGCCCGCCGGGGCGAGACCCAGCTTGGTGGTGAAAGTCTCTCAAGCCAGATGGACGGCAATCCAAGGATCGTCCGACAAGCACATCAGTACTTGTAAACGCCTTGCCCGGTCTTGCGGCCCAGGCGGCCTGCGGCGACCATTTCCTTGAGCAAGGGGCTGGGGCGGTATTTGCTGTTGCCGAATTCCTTGAGGTAGACCTCCATCACGGCCAGACACACGTCCAGACCGATCATGTCCGCCAGCGCCAGCGGGCCAATGGGCTGGTTGCAGCCGAGCTTCATGCCCGCGTCAATCGCTTCGGCCTCGGCCAGGCCTTCGCCCAGCACGAAGAATGCTTCGTTGATCATGGGCACCAGGATGCGGTTGACCACAAAGCCGGGGGCGTTCTTCACGGTGATCGGGGTCTTGCCCAGGGCCAGCGCCATGTCATGCACCGCGTCGTGCGTGGCGTCGCTGGTCTGCAGGCCGCGGATGATTTCCACCAGCGCCATCATGGGCACGGGGTTGAAGAAGTGCATGCCGATGAAGCGGTCCGCACGCTGCGTGGCGGCGGCCAGCTGGGTGATCGAGATCGACGAGGTGTGGGACGCGATGATCACATTGG
>JACCDY010056313.1_pt1 | contig 15598 bp, 18 predicted proteins | sample 7446391 | NCBI WGS metagenome assembly JACCDY01 (sample SAMN15323451, study PRJNA562643) | freshwater metagenome | isolation source: river surface water | place: USA:Blue River Watershed | collected 2017-08-18 | reverse complement strand
CTCACCGAATAAATATCACCCTCAATTTTTACCGCCTCTAGTGTTTGAGGAATTTCTTGGTTTGCGTAAGGAAATCGTCGCTCTATTTTTTCAGGTTTACCTGGAAATAAAGCGCTATAACCTTCTTGGGGAGATTGCACAGTCCGCCAATCTAATTTGGGGCTACAAGCGGAAAGAAGAAATGCAAGCGCCAGAACTACGCCAAACTTTTGGAACATGAGTTTAGACAACACCTGCACTGTGGGCTTGTTCATCAGCATGGTAGCTAGATCGCACCATCGCACCCACGGCAGCATGTGAGAAGCCCATGGCATAAGCTTCTTCTTCAAAATGCTTAAAGACGTCGGGATGCACATAACGACGAACTGGCAGGTGATGCCCTGAAGGGGCTAGATACTGGCCAATAGTCAGCATATCAATATTGTGTTCGCGCATATCACGCATAACTTCCAAAATCTCTTCATCAGTCTCACCCAAACCAACCATCAAGCCACTCTTGGTTGGAATGTGCGGGAAACGATCTTTAAAGTCTTTTAATAATTTCAGTGAGTGTGCGTAGTCAGCACCAGGACGCGCCTCTTTGTATAAGCGTGGCACAGTTTCTAAATTGTGATTCATCACATCGGGCAAGCCTTGTGGTGCATGCTCAGAAAAAATATCCAAAGCCTTATCTAAACGGCCGCGGAAATCCGGAACCAAAACTTCAATGCGCGTATTTGGGGAGAGATCTCGTGATTGGGAAATACAGTCCACATAATGCATGGCACCACCATCACGTAAATCATCACGATCTACACTGGTAATCACCACATAATTTAATTTAAGGGCAGCAATCGTACGAGCTAAATTGCCCGGCTCTTTCGTATCTAACGGATCGGGTCTACCGTGACCCACATCACAAAATGGGCAGCGACGCGTACATTTATCACCCATGATCATGAAGGTGGCCGTACCCTTGCCAAAACATTCACCAATATTGGGGCAGCTTGCTTCTTCACAAACGGTTACCAATTCATTCTCACGCAGAATCTTTTTAATCTCAGAGAAGCGGGAGTTTCCAGAAGCGGCTTTTACTCGAATCCAATCTGGCTTTTTGAGCACTTGCTCCAAAGGGACAATCTTGATTGGAATGCGTGCAGTTTTCTCACTCGACTTCTGCTTACGTGAAGCATCGTAATTAAGATCCTGGCGACTATTACTAGTAGCAGTGGTATCGAGGTCCGGCTTATTGGTAGTCATGATGGAATTAATTGCTTTTGCAAATGCCCTAAAAGGGTTTGGCTAATAATGTCTATATTGTCCTTGATCCCAAGGGTTTGCATATCCACCGTTCTTAAGCCCTCATACCCACATGGATGAATACGGCCAAAAGCGGTCAAATCGGTCGATACATTCAAGGCAAGCCCATGATAGGAACACCCCTTTGAGACTTTGAGACCCAAAGCAGCGATCTTCGCCCCCTGGTACTCCAATGGCATTGCACTCTCTTGGGCAATATAGATTCCAGGCGCACCAGCATGTCTTTCTGCCTGAATACCAAAATCTGCGAGGGTATCAATCAAAGCCTGCTCGATCCGGGAGACGAGCTCTTTTACAAAAATCCCCAAACGCCTCAGATCAAGGAGCAAATACACCACGATTTGCCCAGGGCCGTGATAAGTGATCTCACCACCACGATCTACCTGCACCAAAGGAATCAGGTTGCTAGGAGAATGTAAGTTACTGGCATCTCCTGCCAAACCTAAGGTGAATACTGGAGGATGCTCCAGAACCCAAATTTCATCTGGGGTATCACCATCTCGCTGCTGCGTGAATTCCCGCATCGCTTGATAAGTTGACTCGTAGTCAGCTATCCCTAAATGTTTTACTAAAAAACTCATGCAAATAATTTAGAGAACGACGCTCACTAAAGGATGTGTCGATAGCGTGCGATACAGCTCATCTAACTGCTCACGGCTAGTAGCAGTAATGGGCAAAGTGATGCCGAGATAATTACCATCTTTAGAAGGTCGCTGCTCAACCTTGCTCTCATCAAGAGTTGGGTCAAATTGACGAGCAATGTGCAAAATTGCTGGCAAGTATTCTGGATTAGTCTTACCCATCACCTTAATTGGAAACTCAGATGGATACTCGATCAGAGATTTTCTATCTTCAGTCATTTTTTATCTTTCTAATTTGCTTTGTAATTTATTGATTACGATGATCAGGCATACCCAACCAGGCACCTGTAATGATGTTACGAATGCAATGTAAACGTCGATGGAAAAAGTGATCTGCTCCTGGCACCACTTGCACCGGTAATTCTTGAGGGCGCGCCCAATCTAAAACATCAATTAGAGGAATAGTTTCATCCACTTCGCCATGAATCAAAATCGTATCAGCAGGTACAGGCGCCAAGACCCACTTTCCTGCCGCACTACCCACCATGACCAGTCTCTCTGCCGGGCGTCCTAGCTCCGCTAAGCGCTGTACTAAATGGGTTCCGACAAAACTGCCAAATGAGAATCCAGAAACGACTAAAGGCAAAGTATTTGCCGCCTGAATCCATGCTTGTTGTGAGGTCGCTTCAAATTGATTCCAGCTTGAGGGAGTGCGCATCCAATCAGTAACATGCAGCAGGTCTTCCATCTCACCAACACCGTCATCATGAACACCAGCAGTAGCACCAACACCCCGGAAATTAGGGCGCACACTGACGTAGCCTAGTTGATTAAAGGCACGCGCCATAGTTTGCGCAACCTTGTTATCCATTGTTCCGCCCATTAGCGGATGTGGATGTGCAACCAAAGCTAAACCCCTTACCAAAAAATCGGGGTTATTTTTTAATTCGTCAGGGAGGTCAATCGACATTTCAATTTGACCTACGACACCTTCAATATGAATGATTTTTGTACGGCTATTCATGAGGAAAACTTTCCAAAATCTTTTTAAGCTAACTGCAGACGTTCTACTGGACGCCCTTGTATTAAGTGTGACTGAATAATTTCTTCAATGTCCTCAGTATCCACAAAGGTGTACCAAATGCCCTCTGGGTAAATCACCGCAACAGGACCATCAGCACAACGGTCTAAACACCCCGCCTTATTAATCCGAATGTTGCCGGGGCCAGACAATCCCAACTCTTTCACGCGTTTTTTTGCATAATCAAATAATGCAAAAGCGTTATGGCGATCACAACAATCTTCGCCATTACTTCTCTGGTTTAAGCAGAAAAAAACATGGTGTTTGAAACTCATAAGCAATCTCAATTAAGGTTTTAAATTAAAAGTAGTCCGATTTCGGAGCACCCAAAATAAAGCTAATGGCAACCATACTACTGAAACCCATTGCATTAATTCATTAAAGTGTAATAGCCGGCCTTGGTGCCAATGCCTTAATGTCAGAATGAAGTAAGGGTTGTCTGGCAAAAGATTAATTGCCAAAGTGGCGCTCAGCAAGCAAGCGATCGCAAGCCAGGTTTTATTGGGTTCAGAAAATTGGAGGGTCCATTTCAGCAATAGACTTCCCAATACCATCCCCCAAATAGCTCCCGCAGTAAGCCACAGCAAACTAAACTCCGCCCCGAATTGCAATGCAGTAAAGGCAATCTTGATCAAAACGGTGAAGCAAAGCAGGCTATTTAAGATTTTCCACTGGGATGCTTTTGCACGCATACCCAGCGACAGCAGGAGCCCAGTGCCTAGCCAACAAATTGCCGTAATGATCGATTCCTGAACAACATGGTTCACGACCATAGTTCCCCAATCGACCGAGGCAAAGATCGCATGCCCCCATACCCCAGTACCCAACCAGGAGCTTTGGGGATAAATCTGCGCCCAAGGAAAGAGCAGAAATAAGGCGCAAGCAGCCCAGTTCACGCCAAACCACTGATCAAAACGTCGGCGTACAGCACTGCCGGAGAGCCACTGCGGGCCTAGAGGAATTGCCAATAAGCCACCCATCAAGCCACCCAAGACATCAGCCCACCAATCCATTTGACTCGGAATGCGCGTGGGCAGCCACGTTTGCAAAGACTCCAGACTAAAAGCTAGTGCTGCACTAAAGCTCAACGCAATGCCTAGGGCAACAAAATTACGCCATCGCGGGTAACAGGCAAAGACCAGTAAAAATCCCAAGGGGATATAAGCCAGGATATTGACCGAAACATCAAAGAGCGTAATAAAACGGGGTAAAGGGGCGTCTAACCACGCCCATGGGGCAATGCCATTATCAAAGTTGAAATCAAATGGATTGAGGCTGACATAGACGATTAACAGCGCATAGCTCAGGCTAATGGCTCGGGACAAAGGCATTGCCTGGAGTGGCCAAACAAACTTGCGAGGACGCTGATCTTCGTGATGCATTCCACCATTCTAGGTCAGCCTGGTCAGATCTTTCTACAATAGGTAAATGAGTACGAATTGCATCCTAGAGCGTGTTGCCACCACCAAATCAACTAATGACGATTTATTGGCCCGTTGGCGCGCCGGGGAATTGATTGACCCCGTAGCTCGCATTGCCCAAGAACAGACCTCTGGTAAAGGCAGAGCCGGAAGAGTTTGGCTTTCTAATCCTGAAGACACCCTGTGCTTTTCCTTAGCTTACCCCTTTCATAAGCGCCCCAATGAACTGAGTGGACTCAGTCTGGTTATTGGTCTCGCAGTCCTTACTGGCATTGCTGAGGCCTTAGGCACTACTGAAGCTGCGCTCCATCAACAAGGCCTGCGACTGAAGTGGCCGAACGATTTACTTCTCAACAATGCTAAGCTTGGCGGCATCCTTATTGAAGGCGGGCAGAGTAATCCAAGCCTACCCACTTGGATGGTGATCGGGCTAGGCCTTAACTTACACAATGCAGCACTAATTGAAAAAATCCTAGAAGGACAAATCGCTTTGGGGGTTGCCACCTTGGATCAACTCATGCCGCATCAAAAACCGATTCCTGATACAGAATTTATTTGGCTCAAACTCATTGAATCCTTTGAAAAGCATTTGACTCAGTTTGACCAGCATGGATTTGGCTATTTTAAGAATTCATGGGAGCAGTGGGATGCCTTCAATGGTCAATCCGTTTGCATATCAGGCACAGGCAAAGAATCCATCATCGGAATTTCTGCTGGAGTTGATGACACTGGCGCGCTTATCCTCCAGCAGCATGACAAATCGATCGCCATTCATGCAGGCGATGTTTCTTTAAGAGTCCAATCATGAGTCTGTATTTAGTATTTGATCTTGGCAACACTCGACTCAAGTGGGCCGCTGTTGAATCCACACAAAATATTTCAGATCGCAATAAAAAGTTGTGGGCGTATTCCGGATCGATTAGTACTAAGTCTTTCCAATCATCTGAGTTACGTTCCGAACTATCCGACTACATTTCAAAAACATTACCAAAGCCAGATGCAATTGCGTTTTGCTGTGTAGCAGGTGATGTTGCTATTGAAAATCTACGCAGCCTCTTTCCACAATGGCAAGATCTTGAGTGGAAACAATTTACAGGCAGTAGTACTTATGAGGGTGTGCGCACACTCTATGAAGATTCAAGCAAGCTGGGTGCAGATCGATGGGCTGCGCTGATTGGCGCAAGAGCGCTCTCAAATACCAACACGCTAGTGATTAATGCGGGAACAGCCACCACCATTGATTTATTAGGTGGCAACGGCGTTCATTACGGTGGCTGGATCTTGCCAGGCCTTAGTTTGATGCAAGAAAGCCTGCAACAAAATACGGCCCAACTTCCATTAGCAGTTAGAACCAGCAAGAATACGACTCAAGCGAGCTTTGGCACTTCAACTGATGATGCAATTACTGGCGGCTGTGATGCAGCACAAATTGGAGCAATACTACGCGCAGCTTATTTAGCTAAAGCTATGAACCATCCTGTCGAACGAATTTGGCTTGATGGCGGCAATGCTAAAGTTTTGGCACATGAAATTAAACAATTTCCTGAATTAGCAGCACTTCCTATTGAGCCTATCGAAGGCTTAGTACTGCGCGGACTTTGGGCTTGGCTCTTACAAAATCTTTGAGTACTAGCCTGCGTTAATTACTAAGGCTTAGCCAGTACGGATCTTACCCAATAGAGTTGTTGTAGAGCGCTCATATAAAAATGGGATGGCGACTGCTTTGCCACCCCAAGTCTTCACCAAGCGAGTTTCTTCAAGAGTGTCGATTTCATAATCTCCACCCTTAACGTAGATATCCGGATGAATTTTTGCAATGAGATTGACTGGCGTCTGCTCTGTAAACAACACCGCCAAATTCACACTCTCCAGCGCCGCCAATAGAGCCTGTCGATCAGCCTCAGTATTAATAGGCCTGTCATCTCCCTTGCCCAACATCTTGACTGAAGAATCTGAGTTCACCCCCACCACCAGACTGGCACCCAATGCTCGCGCTTGAGCTAAGTAACTAGCATGGCCACGATGCAAGATATCAAAGACACCATTTGTAAACACTAGGGGCCTTGGAAGGGCAGCAATACGCGCCTCCAGCTCTGCCGGGGCGCAGACTTTGGACTCAAATGAAGGTAAAGGTAGAGAGCTCATAGCATCATATTAATAGCATTGGGCTAAGCCCAACGATAATTGCCAGAATGTCTTAGACTTGAACATTCCCACCCAGTCCATAGGTTCAAGATGATTCGCAATATGCAGAGCTACTTACTAGCACTACTTTTGCTTCTACCAGCAATGCAATTGGTTGAGGCGGCACCGCCAGCGTCGCCCAGCTGTAACCCCCTTTTGTCACACACCTTTCCAAGATTGCAGGATGAGGCGCCTCAAAATCTCTGCCAATATCAAGGCAAAGTCATTTTAGTTGTCAATACAGCCAGCTTTTGTGGCTTCACCAGCCAATATGAGGGACTTGAGAAGTTATATGCCAAATACAAAGATCGCGGCTTAGTTGTATTGGGGTTTCCGTCAAACGATTTTGGGCAACAAGAGCCCGGAAGCAACAAAGACATTGCTGATTTCTGCAAAAATACCTATGACGTGAAGTTCCCGATGTTTGCCAAGAGCTCAGTAAGTGGAAGTAATCCAAATCCCTTATTTAAGATGTTAATTGCTAAAACCGGCACAACACCTAAATGGAATTTTTATAAATACCTCATTAATCGAAACGGTAATGTAGTGGATTCATTTGGCAGCCTGACTAATCCAACAAGCACTAACATTACTGTTGAGATAGAAAAACTTCTTGGAGAGAAAATTTAGTGGGTAAGAAAAAAGTTGCCATCATTGGCGCCGGAATTTCTGGCTTAGGATGCGCATATGCATTAAGACAGCACCCAGATTTAGACATCACCATATTTGAAAGTGGCCATCATATTGGTGGTCACAGTAATACCGTAGATCTCACGCTAGAAACTCCTCAAGGCAAGATAACCCATGGAGTGGATACTGGATTTTTAGTATTTAATCGCAAAACCTATCCCCGCTTAGTTCGACTGTTTGAAGAAATCCAGGTTCCGATTGCACCATCAGAAATGTCTTTTTCAGTATCGATTGATGCTAGTGAAAAAACTGGGCGCAGTAAAAAGATTGAGTGGGCTGGTAACGATCTCAACTCTTTCTTTGGGCAACGATCTAATTTATTCTCGCTTTCATTTTGGAGAATGGCTTATGACATCTTGCGCTTCAATCGTCTCGCAACCCGACTCGCAGAAGAGCAAATCACTTCGAAGCTAGAGTACTCAGAGCCAGATGAGCGCATTAAAGATTTCTTAGATCGAAATCGTTTTAGTATCAGCTTTAGAGAAAATTATTTCTTGCCCATGATTGGCGCTATCTGGTCATGCTCTGTTGAGCAGATGCTGGAGTTTCCGATTCAGACTATGGTGCGCTTCTGTCATAACCATGGCCTGTTGCAAATTCAGAATCGCCCGCAATGGCTTACCGTTAAAGGCGGTTCAAGAGAATATGTCAAGCTTTTGGTTTCAGCTCTTGAGAAACACCAAGTCCAATTTGTGCGTGAGTCCGTTGCTCGCGTTAATGCCTGTCAACCTGGAAATTCTCAGGTTGAAGTCATTACGCCCGCAGGATCACATTGGTTTGATGAAGTAGTTATGGCGTGTCATAGCGACCAGACCTTAGATCTGGTGCACGGCATTGATCAAAATGCTCGCAATATTTTGGCCTCGGTGCCTTATCAAAAAAATCGAGCTATTTTGCATACAGACGTCAATTTCTTACCAACTAGCGAGCGCTGCTGGGCGGCCTGGAACTACACTGCAAGATCAGGCGCGACACCAACTGCACAACAACACGTCAGCGTAAATTACTTGATCAACCGCTTACAGCCTCTGCCCAAAGCATTCGAGACCACGCAGATTATTGTGAGCTTGAACCCGCTGACCGATCCCAATCCAAAATTGGTGCATGAGGAAATTCACTACTCGCATCCAGTATTTGATATGCATGCCGTTAAGGCGCAAAAGGAACTGCCATTAATCCAAGGCAACTCCTCAATTTGGTATTGCGGCGCATGGACTGGCTTTGGATTTCATGAGGATGGTCTTCGCTCAGGTGAATTGGCGGCTATGGATCTGATGGAAAAAATTTCTCATCGCGTTCAATCCAACCCCATTAAAGATGCCCAGTAAATGAATTTGCCAACGATTAATTTTGGAGCGGTAAAACATCGGCGTTTTCGACCCGCTAAAAATGCGTTTGGCTATGGTGTATTTACGCTGTCTATCCCGATGCGCGCGCGCAGGAGTAATCCAAAGCTACTCAGTAAGCATGGTCTTAGAGACAATCAATTCGGGCTTTTCTCATTCTTCGACCAAGATCATGGATTAGGCAATTCAGATAGCCTATCCTGGATTGAAGCAATTCTTGAGGCAAATCATATTCAGCTTACGGATGGTGAGATCTGGTTACAAACCTTCCCGCGAGTACTAGGCTATGTCTTTAATCCTGTGAGCTTTTGGATCTGCACTCAAGCCAATGGCCAAGTTCAAGCTGTATTGGCCGAGGTGAATAACACCTTTGGTGAACGGCACTGTTACTTACTCAATCATGACTCTGGAAAAGACTTGCAATCTGGGGAGACTCTGGTGAGCAAGAAAGTGTTTCATGTATCGCCTTTCTGTGACGTACGCGGGGAATACCACTTCCGCTTTTTATTTCCTCAAGATAGTAATTCAAAGCAGAATATCGTTTGTCGGATTGAACTCCATGAAGATGGCGCCCCATTGATCAATACCAGCATCAGCGGGCTAGCTCAGCCCTTAAATAAAAGTGCCCTCTACCTTGCCTTCCTCCGCTACCCCCTGATGAGTCTGGGCGTCATTGGCCGAATTCATTGGCAAGCATTGAAATTATGGTTAAAAGGTGTACCCTTTCATTCAAAACCTAAACCACCAGAACTTGAAATTACCCGATGAATCGCCCCGGCCAATCACTACTGTCCCGCCTAACCTTCTCTCGCCCTGAGAAGCGCGAATCAAAACAGCAACACTATCGCCCAAGTACTGAAACTCTATTGGGCCTTTTAACGCAATTACGTAGTGGTCATTTGCTGCTAACCCTACCCAATAAGGAAGTAAGGGAATTTGGAAATAGTGCAGACCAACTGCACGCAGAAATTCAAGTTTTAGATTGGTCCGTATTTAAACAAGTGTTATCTCATGGTGATATTGGCTTTGCTGAGAGCTATATTCGGGGTGAATGGAACACACCAGACCTCAAAGCTGTTCTGGAGTTGGCCATTCGCAATCGCAATATCTTAGAAAAAGCCATCTATGGAAGCTGGTTAGGATCTATTGCGTATCGCCTGAGGCATTGGTTTAGAGATAATTCCAAATCTGGAAGTCGTAAAAATATTCACGCGCACTATGACTTAGGTAATGCCTTCTATACCCTTTGGTTAGATCCCACCATGAGCTATTCAAGCGCCTGGTTCTCTGAGGATGACAAGCAATCACTGATGGATGCGCAACGCGCCAAGATCAAACGTATTTTGGATTCCATACATACTAAACCAGGGGATCAACTCTTAGAGATTGGCTGTGGTTGGGGTGGCTTTATGGAAGAGGCTCTACGGAACGGCAATCAAGTTACTGGCCTGACTTTATCTACAGAGCAAAAAGCTTTTGCAGATATCAGACTTCAAAAAGTTGCTGCGGAGAAAAATCATGCTCAGCAATTTGAAGTACGTCTTCAGTACTATCGAGACTGTAATGAACAATTTGATGGCATTGCCTCCATTGAAATGTTTGAAGCGGTTGGTGAAAATCACTGGAGTGAATACTTCCAAACCATTGCGAAGCGACTGAAAGCGGGTGGCCGAGCCTGCATACAAACTATCGTGATTGCAGAAGATTTATTTGATCGCTATCGCCATAGCACCGACTTTATTCAACAGTACGTTTTCCCGGGAGGCATGCTTCCTTCGCCCGCTAAGTTCAAGGCTGCAGCCGCTAGTGCAGGCTTAGAGGTTGAAACTGAGTTTGCATTTGGCGCTGACTACGCTAAGACTTTATGCTTATGGCGTGACAGCTTTAATGAAAAGATTGAAGAAATCTACCGCCTCGGATTTGATGAGGCCTTCATTCGACTCTGGAATTTCTATCTCATGTATTGTGCGGCCGGATTCTCTGAAAAGAATATTGATGTCGTGCAATACACCCTCAAACACCAAGATGCTATTCACTCAAGCGATGCCCTGTGCCCATGAAACAAAAAGGAATTGATTCATTTGTAAATCAAGGTATTTGGATCATTGGCGCCTCCAGTGGAATTGGTGAAGCCTGTACACAAGCCTTTATCAAGGCGGGCGCAAGAGTTGCTCTTTCTAGTCGTCGTGCTGAGAAACTCAATACCATCGCACAATCCGCAGAGCCAGGGCAGGCCTTAGTCCTGCCTCTAGATGTTACCCAGCAAGAACAGCTCATTTCAGCCTACCAGGCCATCCTCGGATCCTGGGGTGGCTTAGACCTATTACTATTTGTGTCAGGTGTATATACCCCCTTACGCGCCGATAATTTTGAGTTTAAAGTTGCGCAGAAAACAATTGATGCCAACCTACTTGGCCCTATGAGAGCGGTCAGCATTGTTCTGCCCAATATGCTCAAAGAGCATGCCGGTCATATTGCCATCGTGGGTAGCGTAGCTGGATACAGTGGATTGCCAAAAGCCTTGGCCTATGGACCGAGCAAAGCAGGAATTATTAACTTTTGCGAAACCCTGTATTACGACTTGCTGCCACAGGGCGTGAGCGTGCACATGATTTCACCAGGATTTGTGGCAACAGAAGCTACCGCGCAAAATGATTTTGAGATGCCAGCACTAATCACCGCTGATGAGGCTGCAAAAGAAATCCTAAACGGAATTCAGGCAGGAGAATTTGACATTCACTTCCCTAAGCGGTTTTCAGGATTCTTAAAATTCCTCAGAATCCTGCCCTACCCTATCTACTTCTGGATCGTACGACGCTTCGTCAAAATCTAAGATTCTGAATTACTTGTACTTATCCTTGCGGATTTTTTGCTCCAGATAATCCATTACAGTAATTGCTTTAGTCTTTGTTCCAGCGATGGATGGGGAGGTCACATAGCGACCCTGCATCACGATCGTTGGTACGCCATCAATGCGGTAAGCATCAGCCATCTGTCTTGCAGCACGGGCTTTAGATACAACTGCAAATGAACGATAAGTTGCCAGGAATGTATTGCGATCAATGCCTTGGGAAGCAACCCAATCTGCAATCTCATTTTCTGTCATCAGGCGCTTATTTTCTTTATGCATGGCGTACATGACTTTGTCACTCATCACCTCACCCTTGCCCATAGCTTCTAAGGCATAGAACAATTGGCTGTGTGGCATGAAGTCATCACGGAAGGCAACAGGCACTTTGCGGAATGTCACATCCTTTGGCTGGCGCTTCAGCCATGCATTGAGCTCTGGTTCAAAGTCATAGCAATGCGGGCAACCATACCAAAAGAACTCGATGACCTCGACCTTACCCTTAGATTCAACTGGTTGAGGGGTAGGCAGAATACGATAATCGAATCCCTCTTCGATCTTAGGACTTTGCGCATTAGCAAGACCTGAAAAAGAAAACGTCAGGCCAAGAATGGCAGCAGACAAAAGGGCTCGCTTAGACTTAGATAATGTAATCATGATTTAGTAGATTTAATAACGCTCGGTTTGATGCCCATGCCATTTAACTTATCTCGCACAGGATTGCTTTCTTCAACACTGTTATATGGGCCAACACGAACACGCCACAGTGTATTGCCTTCGCTACTAATTTCACTCAATTGTGACTGAATACCCTGAATAGCCAAATTAGCTTTTTGAGCGTCTGCGTCGGCACGTTTATTAAAGGCGCCTACTTGTAAGAAATAAATAGCATCTGATTTTGCTGCAGGAGCTGGGGCTGTATCTACTGGCTTTTTGCCATTCACTAAATCAGCAATTGGGTCTAGCGCACTAGCGGCAGGTGCCGTCGACTTGCCATGCAATGGTTTGTTCAGGTCTAGAGCCTCCGCTGGGGCAGCAGCTTCACCTTCAGCGGGTGTTGGTCCTGGTTTGATTGTTAAGGGGAGATTGGGTGCTCTGACTCCAGGGCGCTCTTGAGGTGTGTTTTTAGAAAGATAAAAAGCAATTACAAAAGCAACCCCTAGCCCAACCCCTAGCCCCAAAATAAAGCCAAGGATAGTTCCGCCGTACTCGGGGCTCGCAGACCTTGTCTTTGGAATAAAGCTGGTGTGTTGAGTATTCTGTTTCATCGTGTCCCAATCCTTCTTTTTACTTCTTAAGCTCTAGCAGTTGATGCAGTCTACATCTTAGCGGGTGCTGAAACACCTAATACTTTTAAGCCATTTTCAAGCACCTGGCTTGTTGCAGAAAGTAGTGCTAGACGGGCTAATTTCAAAGCTGAGTCATCCACCAAAACGCGATCTGCGTTATAAAAAGTATGGAAGTCTCCAGCCAAATCACGTAAGTAAAAAGCTAAAGCATGCGGCGCCAAATCTGCAGCCGCATCCGTGAGCATTTCAGGATATTCAGCTAAACGACGCAATAAATGATCGGAGGCTTTACTTTGCAATAAAGAAAGATCCGCGCCCTTTAGGTCAGAAACTTGTCCACCCCATTGAGTCAAGATTGAGCAAATGCGAGCATGAGCATATTGCACATAGAACACGGGATTCTCATCATTCTGCTGCAAAGCCAAATCAATATCAAATACAAATTCTGTATCAGCCTTGCGGGAGATGAGGAAGAAACGTACTGCATCACGTCCGCGCTGAAGCGCAAGTTCACGTTCATCAGTAGTCATCTCTGGCGTAACACCGCCAGACCACTCAACCAAGTCACGTACAGTCACATAAGAGCCTGCACGTTTAGAAATTTTCACCTCTTCGCCATGGCGCATCACTGTCACCATCTTGTGCAATACATAGTCTGGGTAAGATTTTGGAATATCCCAACCACGCTTCTGCGCCACACCCTGCAAGCCTGAACGCACTCGGGCAATCGTGCCATGGTGATCACTACCTTGAACGTTAATCACTTTTTCAAAGCCACGATTCCATTTGCTGGTGTGATAAGCGACATCCGGTACAAAGTAGGTAAAGCTGCCATCGGACTTACGCATAACGCGATCTTTATCGTCACCATCATCTGTTGTCTTGAGCCAAAGTGCGCCCTCAGACTCATAAGTCTTACCAATGCTCTGCAGCTCTTCGACAATTTTTGCAACACTACCATCGGTATACAAGGAAGATTCTAAGTAGTAGCAATCAAACTTCACGCCAAATGTTTTTAAATCGATATCTTGTTCATTGCGCAAATACGCAACAGCAAACTGACGAATAGCTTCAAGCTCGTCTTTATATTCAGGCGAAGCTTTAAAAGTAGTTGCAATCTCCGCAATGTATTCACCGTTATAAGCGCTCTCTGGCCAAGTGGCATCACCTGGTTTAAGTCCATTTAATCGAGCCTGTACAGAAAGTGCTAAATTCGCAATCTGTACTCCAGCATCGTTGTAATAAAACTCGCGATGCACTTTAATGCCCTGCGTTGCCAATAAGTTTGCCAAAGCATCGCCAAGTGCGGCTTGACGACCATGACCAACGTGCAATGGACCAGTAGGATTTGCGGAAACAAACTCAATCATGGCGCTGGAGACTGGAGCTGCTTCTGGAGCTAGCTGACCAAACTGAGATCCTGCCGTAAGAACCTCTTGAACTACCGCAGTTTTAGCGGCATTGCTTAGGCGAAAGTTAATAAATCCAGGGCCCGCAATTTCGCAAGAGGCAATGAGGTCGCTATAGCTGGGTTGCTGCTCAAGACGTTCAACCAATGCTTGTGCCAATTCCCTAGGATTTAGCTTCCAAGCCTTGGAAAGCTGGAGGGCAATATTGCAAGCGACATCGCCATGGTCTACCGCCTTCGGGCGCTCCAAGCGAGGGGCAGGCGCCTCATCCAAACCCCGCTCATGAGCCAGACCCTGAAGGGCTGCGCTCAACATTGCAATTAAACGATTTTTATTAGTTAACAACATAGATAAGTGAGTTTATCAGGTGGTAAGCTATTGAAATGATCTATCAATTTCGATCCAAAGCGGGCCCTGACGTCATCATGCTGGCGGATCTGACCCAGCGTATCTTTGAAATTCTGGGTCGCCCATTAGAGCCCAGGGGGATTTTCACTGTTGAGCAACTACCAGCCCTCATCATTACTCTAGAAACCGCCATTCTGAAAGATTTGGAAGAACGGGCTAAACGCAATATGGATGATCAAGAGAATATGGAGAAGCCGAAGCTTGCAGACAGACTGGGGCAGCGTGCCTATCCCTTCCTAGAGCTCATGAAGCAGGCCAAAGCCAAGGATGAACCGGTAATGTGGGGCGTCTAAACGCTTCATCCCACTCACACCACCCAATCCCAATTTAGTCTATTGAGCTTGCCAGCTGACGGCGGATATCTTCCACAGGCTCATTACGGCGCTTAGCAAGATCTTCAATTTGGTCTGCTGATAACTTACCTACATTGAAATAACGCGCATCTGGATGTGCCAGATAAAAACCGCTAACACTGGAAGCTGGATTCATGGCCATTGATTCGGTTAAGGTCATACCAATATCTTCGGAACCAATGACGCGCAATAAATCTTTTTTCACTTCATGCGCAGGGCAAGCTGGATAACCTGGTGCGGGACGGATGCCGCGGTACTCTTCATTGATCATTTGATCATTCGTCAAAATCTCATCAGCTGCATAACCCCACAGATCCGTACGAACGCGATGGTGCATCAACTCTGCAAATGCTTCCGCCAAACGATCAGCCAAGGATTGCAACATGATTGCACTGTAGTCATCATGTTTTGCATGAAACTCAGCTACTTTTTTCTCAACACCATGGCCAGTTGTCACAGCAAAGCAGCCGAGATAATCAGCCACCTTAGAATCTTTTGGCGCCACATAATCTGCCAAGCAACGATTAGGTCGACGAACCCCATCAACTACTGGGCGCTCAGACTGCTGACGTAAGTTATGCCAAACAAACAACGGGTGCTCACGCGATTCATCGCCGTACAAAACGATGTCATCACCTATCGTATTTGCTGGATAGAAAGCCACTACAGCATCAGCCTGCAACCACTGG
>JACCDY010235475.1_pt1 | contig 15614 bp, 13 predicted proteins | sample 7446391 | NCBI WGS metagenome assembly JACCDY01 (sample SAMN15323451, study PRJNA562643) | freshwater metagenome | isolation source: river surface water | place: USA:Blue River Watershed | collected 2017-08-18 | reverse complement strand
TTCCATAAATTATTGTTGAATTTCACCTGGTGGGTGAATTTGAAAGACGAAGGAGGAAATAACATATTTGGAGGTGGTTTCTTGGGCATGGATAATATTGGGGTGTTTGACCGTTCGGCGCAATTGCCAACGGGTGGACACTTGGAACAAGCGGATGGAACGGGTTGGATGGCCATGTACAGTTTAAATATGTTGCGCATTGCCTGCGAGATTGCGATGGAAAATCCGGTGTATCAAGACATGGCCTCCAAATTCTTCGAACACTTCTTGCACATCGCCGGTGCGATGCAGTCGATCGGTGGGGATAAGTTAAACCTGTGGGATGAAGACGATCAATTCTATTATGACATGTTGCATAAGGAAGATGGGTCAGCGGAATTATTGAAAGTTCGTTCGATGGTGGGCTTGATTCCTCTATTTGCCGTCGAGGTATTGACCTCGGATATGTTGGAGAAATTACCTGCCTTCAAACGTCGCGTGGAATGGGTGTTAAATAACCGACCGGATTTGGCGAGTTTGATTTCGCGCTGGTATGAGCCGGGCAAAGGGGAGAGTCGTTTGCTTTCGATTTTGCGCGGTCATCGGATGAAGATGATTTTGAAGCGGATGTTTGATGAGACCGAATTTTTATCGGATTATGGCATTCGTTCCTTATCGAAATACCACAAGGAGCATCCCTATAAATTCAGTTATGAAGGCGGAACGCTGCAGGTGGATTATACACCAGCGGAGTCGACGGGTAGTATGTTTGGGGGGAACTCCAACTGGCGTGGTCCAATTTGGTTCCCGATGAATTATTTGATTTTGGATTCCTTGAGCAAGTTCTCGGATTATTATGGTTCGGATTATGAGGTGGAATTCCCGACAAATTCTGGCGAAATGATGAATATCAAAGATGCCGCTGAGGGGGTTTCTCGCCGCTTATTGGCCATGTTTGTGCCGAATGAAGAGGGCGTAGTGCCGATGTATGATGGGCATGAGAAATTACATGAAGATTCCCATTTGTTCTTTGAGTACTTTGACGGAGATACCGGCAAGGGTTTGGGGGCAAATCATCAAACCGGTTGGACCGGCTTAATCTCTGAAATTATCCTTCAATTACATAAGAAATAATGCAAACACCCGAAGAACGTTTTGCGGCCTTAGGCTTAGTTTTACCCCCAGCACCGAAACCTTTAGGGGTTTATAAACCCGGTTTGCAGGTAGGTGAATTCTATTATGTGTCAGGCCATGGTCCCGTATTGCCAGATGCTTCGTTGATTATTGGTCGGATCGGTGCGGATATGGACATCGAGGCGGGGAAACTTGCTGCGCTGCAGGTAGGCCTAACCATTTTAGCCACCTTAAAGGCACAATTAGGCTCCTTGAATCGGGTGAAACGGGTGATAAAGGTGTTGGGGATGGTCAATGCGACGGACGATTTTTTACGTCATCCCTATGTGATTAATGGCTGTTCGGAATTATTTGCCCAAGTTTGGGGCGAGGAAAATGGCATCGGTGTTCGTTCAGCTGTGGGTATGGGGACCTTGCCGGATAATATCCCGGTGGAGATTGAGGCGGTGTTTGAGCTAGCCAGTTAAACGTGACGTATCACGTTTAACTGGCTAGCAGTCGCTAGTCACTAGTCGCTAGTCACATTGGCAATGCTGTAAGCTTAGCCAAAGGTTGAGGCGCATTTCTGCGCCGATTCCCCAGACTGAAGTCTGGGGATTTGACGCGATTATCGCGTCTATACTAAGCGGAAATCTCCAACATCGCTTTCAGCGCCTTATATGCCGGCACGCGGATGGATTCTTCCAAATTGATTTCTGGTAATTCGTAGTACAAGGCATTGTACAACTTCTCCAAGGTATTCATTTTCATGTAAGGGCATTCGGAACACGCACAGGTGTTTTGCTCGTTGGCCGGTGCTGGAATCAAATGCTTATGCGGCACGGCTTGCTTCATTTTGTGCATGATGCCTGCCTCGGTCGCTACGATGAACGTAGAATTTGAAGAGGTTTCCACGTATTTCAACAAGGCTGTCGTTGAGCCGACGTAGTCCGCTTCTTTCAAGATGATTTCTTTGCATTCTGGGTGGGCGATCAACAAAGCATCTGGGTATTCCTTTTTCAAGGCGGCTAATTTCTCCAACGAAATATCGATGTGCACCATGCAAGCGCCTTCCCACAGAATCAATTCCCGACCAGTTTTGTGCGCCACGTAGCGACCTAAGTTGGCATCCGGTGCGAAGATGATTTCGCGATCCGCGGGAATGGATTCAACGATCTGAACCGCATTGGATGAGGTGCAAATGATGTCGGTCATGGCCTTGATTTCTGCGGAGCAGTTGATGTAGGAAACCACAATCGCATCCGGATGGGCTGCTTTTAAGGCCGCAAATTCCGAAGCTGGAACCGAATCCGCTAAAGAACATCCCGCATTGAAGTCGGGAACCACTACTTTTTTCGAAGGGTTTAAGATTTTAGCCGTTTCACCCATGAAATGTACACCACAGAAGACGATCAAATCGGCCTCCGTTTTTTCTGCGGCTTGGGATAAACCGAGAGAATCGCCCACGTAATCAGCTAATTCCTGGATTTCTCCGTCCACATAATAGTGCGCTAAAATCACGGCGTTTTTCTCCTTTTTCAGGCGCTGGATTTCGGTGATTAACTCAACACCTTTGGGAGTCGAGCGGGCGATGTACCCAACGGATTTGGCTTCGTCGATTAAATTCATTTCGCTTTGAGGCTAAGGTCTAAACTTTTCACTTGGTGTGTTAAGGCACCTACGGATATGTAATCTACTCCTGTTTCGCCATAGGCGCGGAGTGTTTGTTCATTAATTCCACCGGAGGCTTCGGTGACGAACCGACCGTCGATTTTCCGAATGGCAGCGCGGAGGCGATCAGGGCTGAAGTTGTCCAACATGATTCGTTGGACGCCGCCGATAGCCAATACTTGGTCTAATTCGTCTTCATTACGCACTTCGATTTCAATGGCTATAGGTTCTGGCAAGGACGCATTGTAGGTAAATGCTTTTTCTAAAGCCGCTTTGATTCCACCTGCAAAGTCGACGTGATTGTCTTTGATTAGGATCATGTCAAACAAGCCATAGCGGTGATTGACTGCGCCACCAATCTTGCAGGCCCATTTTTCCGCCAAACGGAAGTTGGGCGTCGTCTTCCGCGTATCCAACAATTTGGCACGCGTACCTTCTAAAATAGTAACCAATGAGCGCGTATAGGTCGCGATTCCCGACATCCTTTGCATGCAGTTTAATACCAAACGTTCTGCTTTTAAGATGGATTGCGAGGAACCGCTTACTTCCAAAACCACTTGACCCGGTTCGATCCAAGTGCCGTCATGAATGAAGGCTTGAACGTGTAAGTTGGGATCCACTTCCTTGAAAATCGCCAAGGCTAATTCCACCCCAGCGAGAATTCCCCGGTCTTTCACGAGTAATTGTGCTGTACCTTTCGCATCAGCAGGGACGGTGGAAAGGGAGGTGTGATCTCCATCGCCTATGTCCTCCGCGAGGGCAGCTTGGATAAAAGCTTGAACGTAATGGGGTTCTAAATAATTAAACATGGCGATTTTTTCGAAAGGCAAATTTACGAAAATTCCATTCCGAATTGATTTCTAAGAAAATTATCCTATTTTTGCTACTTATCATGCAAAAGAAGGTTAACGTTTTTCATTTATTGTTGTTTATGCCCGTGCTGTTTTGGCTCGTGGCTAAGCCAATATCCTTCGTTAAGGCAGATCAAGCACAGGTAAAAACCGAGAAACAGCAAAAGACAATTCAAGTCGCGGAGCAACATGTATACCAAACAAGCTCTAGCACGCAACTCGATTTTCCGCAAGATTTTGTATTTCCTAGCCTTCAGGTATTCATTCCAGAGGTACTTCAAACTGCCATTAAATTGCCTTCGGTGGTTCATCGGACGCAATTCATGCGCATTTTATTGACTCAATTTATAGCCACACTGGCGCCATGAAAGGCCGTGGTCAGTTGACAGTGCTCAGTAGTCAGTGATCAGGTGTCTAATGACCAACGTCTAACGTCTAAAGTCTAACGACTATTATTTACAATTTTTTATTTTCAATTTAACTTAAAGTTATGCGTTACAAAAGTGCCATTATTTGGCTGTCTACGATTATTTCAGCCTTATGTATTTTTTTCCTTTCATTTACCTGGAAGGCAAACCAATTAAAAGATCAAGCCATCAAATATGCAACAACGGCAGATGGTAAAGTAGATGCAGCGAAGCGTTTACATTTCATTGATTCCCTTTGGAAACAACCGGTTTACATCGGATATACCTTACAAGAAGTTACCCAATATGCTTTGCAAAAAGGTCTTGACTTGGAAGGTGGTTTACACGCGGTATTGGAGGTTTCTCCGGTAGAAATCTTGCGTGCTCTTTCTGGACAATCCAACGACCCGAATTTCGAGAAAGCTTTAGCAGAGGCAAGTGCTGCGCAAGCAACTTCGACATCTTCGTTTAATGAGTTGTTCTATGAGGCATTTGCGCGTATTGCTCCGAAGCAAACATTAGCATCTGTATTCTCGAACTCGGTTAACCGTGGAAAAATCTCATCTACTTCATCAGATACGCAAGTGAAGCGTGTGATTGATGCGGAAATTGACGGAGCGGTGGATCGTGTTTACAAGATCATCCAAGCGCGTATTGACAAGTTTGGTGTTGCGAACCCAAACATCCAACGTTTACCAGGTTCAAACCGTATTCAAGTAGAATTACCAGGGGTAGAGAACCCAGAGCGTGCACGTAAATTATTATCTGGTGCAGCGAAATTAGAGTTTGTGGAGTGTTATGAATTGAACGAATATGGTTCAGGTTTAAATGCGTTAGGCGCGATTTTAGAGCGTGAGGCGAAAGCTCCAGCCGTAGCAGCTTCAGCAGCAGCTCCAGCGGCGAAAGATACGTCAACGAATGCGTTGGCATCTCAATTAGCAGCTCCTGCAAAAGATTCAGCAGGAAAAGCAAAAGCAGATACATCAGGTTCAGCTTTGACGAAATTGTTTATCCAAATGGGTAACGGTATCGGTGTGTATGTAAAAGATACAGCGCGTGTAAACGCACTATTCCGTCGGGCAGATGTGAAAGGTTTCTTCCCAGCGAATTTGAAATTTGCTTGGGCAGCGAAAGGTGTTCCAGCAACGAATGGTGACGAGATCTTAGCGTTAGAAGCTTTGAAACAAGCGGATGGCCAAAAGGCTCCTTTGGAAGGTGATGTTATCACGGATGCGGCACAAGATTTTGACCAAACAGGTCGTGCAGAGGTAACTATGTCAATGAACGGAACAGGTGCTCGTATCTGGAAAAACTTGACAGGTGCAAACATCGGTCGTCGCATTGCGATTGTATTAGATGGTTATGTATATTCTGCTCCAGTTATTAACGGAGAGATTCCAGGCGGTCGTTCTTCGATCTCAGGAAGTTTCACGGTAGAGGAAGCCAAAGATTTAGCGAACGTATTGAAAGCAGGTAAATTGCCAGCTCCTACACGTATCGTGGAAGATGCATTCGTAGGTCCATCATTAGGTGCGGAGGCGATCAACCAAGGATACATGTCGATGTTATTAGGTTTGTTATTGGTAATCGTATTTATGGTCGGTTATTATGGCGCTCCAGGTTGGATGGCGAATTTGGCTTTGTTCTTCAACGTATTCTTTATCGCAGGTGTGTTGGTTCAAATTCAAGCTGCCTTGACATTGCCAGGTATCGCAGGTATCGTGTTGACATTGGGTATGGCGGTGGATGCCAACGTACTGATCAACGAGCGTATTCGTGAGGAGTTACACAAAGGAAAAGGTTTATTGGAAGCCATCAATGTAGGTTACGAGAAAGCATTAAGTGCGATTTTGGATGGTAACATCACGACGGTGTTGATTGGTGTGATTTTGATCATTTTCGGTTCAGGATCTGTGAAAGGATTTGGGGTAACGCTTTGTATCGGTTTGGTTACGTCGGTATTTACGGCCGTGTATATTTCACACTTATTAGTTGATTGGATGGCGAAACGTGCAATCAAAGCGGGTAAGGAGAAAGAAATGACGTTTGAGACATTTATCTCACGTGATTTATTCAAAGGCATGAACTTTGATTTCATCGGTAAGCGTAAGTATTCATACTGGTTCTCTTGGTTGTTAATCGCGGCAGGAGCTATCGTAGTGACCATGCAAGGAGGTTTCAACTTAGGTGTTGACTTCAAAGGTGGGCGTTCGTATGTGGTTGAGTTTAATCAAGCAGTTCCTACGGATCAAGTAAAAGAAGCTTTGGCGGATGATTTCGGTGGAAAAGGTGTGGAAGTAAAGACTTTCAACGGCCCAACGAAATTGAAGGTTACTACGTCGTATTTAGTGGAAGATGAGTCATTGACAGCAAATAATACGGTTCGTACGGCATTGGAAACAGGATTGAAAGAATTTGCTGCACAAGGACCTAAAGTTGTTTCAACTTCCAAAGTAGGAGCAACCGTGGCGGATGATATCTTGATGCAATCCTTTGTATCGATTTTCTATGCCTTGATTGCAATCTTTATTTACATCTTGATTCGTTTCCGTAAATGGCAATATTCATTGGGCGGTATTGTTGCCTTGTTACACGATACATTAGTCGTATTGGGTATGATCGGTATCGTTCGTTTGTTCGGTTTCGAATTAGAGGTTGACCAAGTATTTATTGCGGCGGTCTTAACGGTGATTGGTTATTCAATTAATGATACCGTGGTTGTATTTGACCGTATTCGTGAGGAAATCGGGGTGAATCCAGATTTGGGTAATAAGGCCTTGATGATCAAAACGATCAATGAGTCAATTAACCATACGATGTCACGTACAGTAATGACGGCAACAACAGTATTCTTGGTGGTAACGGTGTTATTGATTTTTGGTGGGGATGTATTACGTGGATTCTCATTCGCGATGTTCGTCGGGGTTGTTTTTGGTGCATATTCTTCTATTTTTGTAGCGGCGCCCATCGTAATCGACTTAGGAACATCTTCTAAACCAAAGAAATAAGTTCTGATGCCGGTTGCTCGAAAGGGTGACCGGCATTTATATATTCCAACAAATTAATCAACTATGAACAACAGTATCTGGAGAAAGAAACCCATGCACATGTTTGAGCAAGACATGCAAAAAAGCGAGCTCAAGCGCGTATTGGGAAAATGGAGCCTAACGGCGATTGGTATCGGTGCGATTATTGGTGGGGGTGTTTTTGTATTAACAGGAACAGCCGCGCATTTTCACGCAGGTCCAGCCTTAGCGATTTCATTCATTATTGCAGGTATCGGCTGTATTTTTGCCGCGCTTTGCTATGCCGAATTTGCGGCGATGTTACCCGTGGAGGGTAGTGCCTATGCCTACGCTTACGGAACCGTAGGTGAATTATTTGCCTGGATTATCGGTTGGGGACTCATCCTCGAGTACGCCATGGGTGCGATGACCGTTGCGGTATCGTGGTCGGGCTATTTCAATAAACTCTTACACCTCTTTGGGCTACATCTGCCGGAAAACTTAACGAATGATCCGGTGTCATTTGGTGGTGCAGCGGTGAATTTACCGGCCTTGGTGATTGTTTGGTTTGTGACTTGGATCTTGGTGAAAGGGATCAAAGAAGCGGCGAGTGCGAACAATTTAATCGTGGTCTTGAAAGTAGCGGTGATCTTGTTTGTGATCATCATGGGTGCATTTTACATCAATGTAGAAAACTGGACTCCATTCATTCCAGCGGAATCCTTGGTAGAACATGAGAATGGAGAAATGTTGCCAGCTTATGGTTGGGGTGGTATCATCTCGGGTGCGTCGGCGATTTTCTTTGCTTACATTGGATTTGATGCGGTGTCTACCCAAGCGGGGGAGGCGATCAATCCGAAGAAAGATATGCCCTTTGCGATCATTGCATCGTTGTTAATCTGTACGATTTTATACATTGCTGTATCCTTGGTGTTAACGGGGATGTTGAATTACAAAGACATTACGGGTAATGCCTTGAAGGCTCCGGTTGCGTATGCATTTGATGTGGCGGGACAGCCTTGGGCGGTATTTGTGATTACGGCAGCGGCGACAGCAGGTTTGCTTTCGGTGATGTTGGTGATGATGTTAGGCCAAACGCGTGTTTTCCTAGGCATGGCGAAAGATGGTTTGTTGCCAGGTTTCTTTGCGGAGGTTCACCCGACGTTCAAGACGCCTTGGAAATCGACGATTTTAGTGGGAGCTGTGGTTTCGATTGTAGCCGGTTTTACGCCGATTTCCTTATTGGGTGATATGACGAGCTTTGGAACATTGTTTGCCTTCACGATGGTATGTTTAGCGGTATGGATTTTACGTTTCCGTGATCCAAACCGTGATCGTCCATTCAAGGTATCCGGTTTGAACATTGTGGCTCCTTTGGGAATCGTGGTGAATACCTTTTTGATTTTGAATTTAGGTCGGACAGCCCAAATCTTCGCATTAGCGTGGTTGGTGTTCGGTTTGGTGGTCTACTTCTTGTACGGCCGACCGAAGTCGCACTTGAATACGAGAGAGTAATGAGAGAAGCCCCTGAGAAGGGGCTTTTTTTGTGGGCTTTTTTTCTTTGGCAAAGCTTGGCGCTTTGCCAAAGTTTGAGGCGCTTTTCGCGCCGATTCCCCAGACTAAAGTCTGTAGAGCCCTAGGTTAAAACCTGTAGAGCCCCAGACTAAAGTCTGGGGTTATAAATAGCCCTAGGCTTTAGCCTAGGGATTTGGGAGCCCCATCATCTTTTTTTATAACCCTAGGCTTTAGCCTAGGGAATCGATGCTGCGCATTTCAAACTTTGGCAAACCTGAAAGGATTGCCAAAGGGGCTTCGCGCTTTGCCTAAGTGATAAAGGTTTGCCAAAGAGCTATTTTTGGCGTATTTTTGCAGCTTGATTTATCATTATGCAAAAGCTTGACGCGGAAATTGCCAAACGACGGACCTTTGGTATCATCTCTCACCCCGATGCGGGGAAAACAACCCTGACGGAAAAGTTGCTACTCTTTGGAGGGGCCATTCAAACGGCTGGGGCGGTGAAATCGAATAAAATTAAGAAGGGGGCGACCTCCGACTTCATGGAAATCGAGCGCCAAAGAGGGATCTCGGTCGCGACGTCCGTGATGACGTTTGAGTACAATGATGTGAAGATCAACATCCTGGATACCCCGGGTCACAAGGACTTTGCGGAGGATACCTATCGGACCTTGACGGCCGTGGATTCGGTGATTTTGGTGATCGACTGCGTGAAGGGTGTCGAGGAACAAACAGAACGATTGATGGAGGTTTGTCGCATGCGCAAGACGCCGGTGATTATTTTCATCAATAAAATGGACCGTGAGGGCCAAAACCCGTTTGACCTTTTGGACGAATTAGAACAGAAACTAGGCATCTCGGTGCGTCCGTTGACATGGCCAATTAACATGGGCCAAAACTTCAAAGGCGTTTACCATTTGTTGGATTGTTCCCTGAATTTGTTCTCAGCGAATAAAACGAAGATTGAAAAAAATGTCGTATCTGTGGATATCGCCACGCCGGAATTGGATGCGCGTGTGGGAGAAAGGGATGCGAACCAATTGCGTGAGGATGTCGATTTGATTGAAGGGGTTTACGAAGCCTTTGACAGAGAAGAATATTTACGAGGTGATTTGGCACCCGTGTTTTTCGGCTCGGCCGTTAATAATTTTGGTATCCAAGAATTGTTGGATACGTTTACCAAAATCGCTCCGCCCACCCAAGCGCGTGGTACGGATGTTCGTATGGTGGAACCCAATGAAAAGAAATTTACCGGATTTGTGTTCAAGATTCACGCGAATTTGGATCCGAAACACCGTGACCGGATTGCGTTCTTGCGTATATGCTCGGGCGTGTTTCATCGCAATACCTTTTACCAACATATTCGTTTGAAGAAGAACGTTCGCTTTGCGAATCCGTATAATTTCATGGCGCAGGATAAAGAGGTCGTGGAGGAAGGATTCCCTGGGGATGTAATCGGTTTATATGATACTGGGACATTTAAAATTGGCGATACGCTGACCGAAGGGGAGGTGATGAATTACCAAGGCATCCCGAGCTTCTCACCGGAGATTTTCAAGGAATTGATCAATTTGGATCCGATGAAAGCCAAGCAATTGGAAAAGGGGATTGACCAACTCACCGACGAAGGTGTTGCCCAGTTATTTACGCAACCCCAATTAGGTAATCGGAAGATTGTGGGAACAGTGGGAGACCTGCAGTATGAGGTAATTCAATACCGTTTGGAGCACGAATACGGTGCGAAATGTCGCTTTGATGGTATGTCCGTGACGAAGGCTTGTTGGATCACCTCCGAAGACCCGAAAAAACTGCAAGAATTCGTTCGTTTAAAAGGCCAAAACATCGCCCAAGATAAGGATGGTAATTATGTATTCTTAGCGGAGTCCGACTGGATTCTTCGCATGAACCAAACAAATAATCCCGAGATTGAATTCCACTTTACGAGTGAGTTTAAGTTGGCGTAGTCTCTTTGGCAAAGCTTCGCGCTTTGCCAAAGTTTGAGGCGCTTTTCGCGCCGATTGATTTAGAGACACGATTATCGCGTCTCTTCATTATTTTAGTTTCTTCAAATTCTCCTGAAACTTTTTACTTGCCTCATGATAATGCTGAAGGATTTGTTCATTGGAAAGGCCTTCTAACTCTTTGTTAATTTTAGCTCTAATTCGTCGAACAGATTTTACGCAATCATATCCTTTGATAGTACCCTCAGATGTTTTCATATGATTTCTCTAGGAGATTTAATGGTGATTTCAGGTAGACCGGGTTGTGAATTTACTTGATTGTAGCCGATAATTCTATTCGAATTTACGATATGTTTAAAGTTCCAACTAATTAATAAATCTGCTCGATGTATACTTGCAGTTGCAATATGAGTACAATCTTCTCTACTTGTTCTACCAACTACTTTTTGAGTTATATAATCATCGGCAAGATTTATAATCAGTTGGTTTATCGGTAATCGTTCTATGTATCGAGCAGGTAAATTATTGAAAAGTTTCTTTACTCTACTTGGTGCTGCTTCTAATTCTTCTTCAGTTAATTCAGAGTACAAACAGATAATTTTTCCCGCTGTTACTCGATTAAAAAAGATGTGTGTTTCCTTCGAAAATACATCATCAAAATATCCACCAAAAATTGAAGTATCAAAATAACATCGTTGAATCATGCCTGGTTTATTTTCAGGCAAGTTCCTTTTGTCCCATGGAATTTGGACGGTTAAAACTGATAATGAAAATCAGGTTCTTGGTTAATTAAAAAGCTATATTCTGAACATAAAAAAAGACGCGAAGTATCGCGTCTCTACAAAGTTTTCCAAAGCCAAATCTCTTAACTCTTAGCTCTTAATTCTAAACTAACCCAAGATCCTTCTGAATCACCCCCACCTTCTCCTGCAAAGCAGCAAAGGTCTGATCGAAATCAGCTGCGGATGCCAAAGGAGCATTCACCGATACATAGAACTTAATCTTCGGTTCAGTGCCGGATGGACGTGCGGAGACTTTCGAGCCGTCAGCGAGGATGAGTTGGATTACGTTGGAAGCTTCGATGCCACGGCCAACCGTGATAGGCGTTTGTTTGCCCGTCAAAAGGTCTGTCGAAACGAGGCCTTCGTAATCCAATACAGTGACCGGTTTAGAACCCGCCACGGATGCAGGAACGTTTGAACGCAAATTGATCATCATTTGCTTGATTTCCTCGGCACCGGCTTTGCCCTTTTTGGTTAGGGAAATTAAGCCTTCGTAATAGAAATTATTCTCAATGTACATTTCAGCAAGGAAGTCGAACAGGGATTTGCCCTGATCTTTCGCGTAAGCCGTTAATTCTGCGATCATGGCACAGGAGGCCACCGCGTCTTTATCGCGGACTGCATCGCCAATTAAATAGCCGTAAGATTCTTCTCCACCGCCGATGAACTTTTCTTTGCCCTCCAACTCACGTATCACCTGTGCGATGTATTTAAATCCGGTCAAAGTGTTGTAACATGGCACGCCTTTGGACGCGCACATTTTATCAATCAAATCCGTGGTCACAATCGTTTTGGCCACAAATTCATTGCCCTTCAAATCCGTTACTTTCAATAAGTAGTACAGAATCAAACTGGCCATTTGGTTACCGTTCAACAGTACCCATTCGCCGTGCTGGTTTTTCACGGCTGCTCCCACGCGGTCCGCGTCTGGGTCCGTGGCAATCACTAAATCCGCATCGATCGCTTTGGCTTTGTTTAAGGCCAAAGTCATCGCTTCTTTTTCCTCCGGATTAGGATATACGACCGTTGGGAAATTGCCGTTGGGAATCGCTTGCTCTTCCACGACCGTTACAGCCTCAAAACCTAATAGTGCTAGTGCTTTGGGCACTAAGGTAATTCCGGTTCCATGGATAGGAGAGAAGACGATTTTAAGGTCTTTTTGTCGTTGGATGACGTCTGGCTTCCGACAATTCGCTTGGATGGTTTTCAAATAGGCCGCATCGATGGATTCGTCTAAGAGATGTAACAAGGCATCGTTTCCTTCGAATTTAATGTCGGCAACCGATGAAATGGCATTTACCTCCGCTACGATGTTCTTGTCATGCGGCGCTACGACCTGCGAGCCATCCGCCCAATAGGCCTTGTAGCCATTGTATTCTTTGGGGTTATGGGATGCGGTGATCACTAAACCGGCTTGGCAGCCCAACTCGCGTACGGTGAACGATAGTTGCGGGGTAGGGCGCAAGGCAGGGAAGAGGTAGACCTCAATGCCATTTGCGGTGAAGATATTCGCTGCGATGCGCGTGAATTCCGGGGAATTGTTGCGGGAATCGTGCGCGATAGCCACTTTGATTTTTTGGTTGGGCAGACATTTGTTCAGGTAATTCGCAAAACCTTGCGTGGCAGCACCCACGGTGTATTGATTCATGCGGTTGCAACCTACGCCCATCTCACCGCGCATGCCGCCCGTCCCAAATTCCAGGGATTTGTAGACGGCATCCGTTCCAGCGGTCTGTTCGCCGGCAGCGATCATCGCTTGGATTTCTGTTTTGGTTTCGGCATCGTAGGGGCCGTTTAACCATTGGTCGATGTTTGCTTGGGTAGTTGCGTCAAATGTCATATCCTAAATTTCTCCGGTGAATACATGTTTGGCTGGGCCAATTAAAAATATTTGGGTGAATCCGTCTGTGCTGTTTCCTTCGAATTGCACGGCTAATTCACCGCCTAAAGTCTTGATTTGAATGGGGCTAGGCATGCCTTTGGTGGTATTGGATACCAAAGCCGCTGCCGTCACGCCCGTTCCGCAGGAATAGGTCTCGTCTTCCACGCCGCGCTCGTAGGTCCGAACGAAAAGGGTTTGGGGATCTAATTTCTCCACGAAATTCACGTTGGTGCCGTTTTGGCCTTGATAAGCCTCCGAGTAACGGATCGCTGCGCCGATGTTCTTCACGTCGGTGAATTGCACCTGTTGGACGTAACGCACCACATGCGGCGAGCCGGTATTGGTAAAATAATCGTCATCGTGCTGGGCGATATTCGCCACATCTTGCATCTGCAAGGAGATTGTTGAGGGTGTGATATAGGCCAAATGCGGGCCATCCACCGCGATAAAGTGTGCTTTTTCTTGTACGATGCCTAAATCTGCGGCAAAGCGTACCAAACAACGGCCGCCATTTCCACACATCGTTCCCTCGGTTCCGTCGGAATTAAAATAAACCATGCGAAAATCGTAACCCTCCGCGTTTTGGAGCAACATCAAGCCATCCGCACCGATCCCAAAACGGCGGTGGCACAGTTGGGCTATCGCTTGCGTATCGAGCTTAAAAGTCAGATTTCGGTCGTCAATGATGACAAAATCGTTTCCGGTTCCTTGATATTTGTAAAATTGCATGACCTAATTTAAGAAAAATGTGGCAAGTATCGTGCTTGAATTATGTTAAGATGATGTTTTTCGTGTCCGGCGATCATCCAACAGAGTGCCCGGACGGAGATCGAATTGCCGTTGGCCTGCCCTAATTGGTTCGCCTGCGTCTCGGTCAAGGAGCTCATAAACAAGACATTGGCCTTACGAACCGCTTCGTATTGTTCGATGACCTGGGCCAAATTCTGGTTTTCATAGCCAGCTTGTTGCATGTAGGCATTCTCGTCGAAACCGGGTAGGGATTGCGTTTCCCCGCGCGAAATAGCTAATGCCCGGTAAGCAAAAATACGTTCCGAGTCGACCATGTGACCGAGTAACTGTTTTAAACTCCATTTTCCATCCGCATAAGCATAGTTTCCGTCCTGCTCGCTTAAAGCCGAGTAGATATGCAAGATTTGCTTGGTTTGTTGGTCAAATACCTCCAGTAAATTCGCATCTGCGTCAAATTGCAGATATTCAGCAAAATAGGGGGCGATTGGGTATTCGTGAGGGGCTGGAGTTTTCATGTTGTAGCTGTTACCTTTGGCAAACCTGGGAGGATTGCCAAAGGTACGCGGGAAAAAGGAGAAAGGGAAGGGGCAGACTGATAAAGCGAATCAAGAAATTGATTTTTTAGGAAAGGGATGCGGATCCGCCAAAGCCGTGATTTTCAGTTGGATACCCCTTGCTTCTGATTTTTTTCGTATTTTTTTTCTTTCATCTATTGCATCCAAGCAGAATTTCCCTAATTTTGTGCCACCAATTACAAGACGGTCCGGTAGTTCAGTTGGTTAGAATACATGCCTGTCACGCATGGGGTCGCGGGTTCGAGTCCCGTCCGGACCGCCAACTAAGAGAAAGCCCTCAGAGAAATCTGAGGGTTTTTTTGTTTTCAATTCGCCAATCTTTCGTTAAATTCCAATCATAAAATATTAAGATTTATTTTCAGACGTATGGATACGAATCAAGTGCATATTGGACATGTAGTTCGTTTTGTGAAGGAGCGGGGTTTTGGCTTTATTGAATCTGAAGATGGTGAAATTTACTTTTTCTTTCGGAATAAAGATGAGTTGAAAAAAAAGAAACAAGCAGGCTTAATTCCTTATATTCATAATTTTATTTCAGGTGATCGTGTTTCATTTAACTTGCGCTCAAGTCAACGAGATGAAGGGAAAATAGAAGCATTTGATGTTACTTTTATTACAAATGAACGAAGAGCAATTTTAATTAATAATTTCCAGGAAAATGGTTTTTTGGAAGGTTATATTAAAATCTTTGATTCAGAAACAATTTTTGTAAAAGATAAATCGACTTATGTTTATGTCCCAATTGTTATTTCAGCCTGGGAAGAAAATTTAGATGAGGTATATCAGCAAAGAGAGAACACATTGGTTCGATTCAAATTGAATCAAGTAGTGAGACCAGATAAATTAACCGCCACGCTATTTGATGCAAAATTTGTAGATGAATATTACGAATTAAAGTCACACTTTGATAACCAAACACCTGTTCAGGCAACAATTACAGGAGAAAGTAAACACGGTTATCACGCAACTTTATTCGACGGAAAGGTTAAGGGATTTATAAGGTTACCTATAAATCAAATTGATTCATATAAGGATTATAATAAGTTGGATATCGTTGATGTTAGAGTTAAACATAGAATTCAAGATGGCCATCGAGTGGTTTCGTTAGATTTAATTAGCTAAC
>JACCDY010528269.1_pt1 | contig 15622 bp, 17 predicted proteins | sample 7446391 | NCBI WGS metagenome assembly JACCDY01 (sample SAMN15323451, study PRJNA562643) | freshwater metagenome | isolation source: river surface water | place: USA:Blue River Watershed | collected 2017-08-18 | reverse complement strand
TTATTGATGCGATCAAAGTTATCACCGCTCAATTTGTCAGCAGGCACACCAGTATACTTCTCGACCTGTTCAAAGATCAATTGCTTAGTGATCTCGACATCCTTATTCTCAAGCACACGCTGTTTAGCACAGGCTGCGTCAAGCAAGTCTATGCTCTTGTCAGGATTCTTGCGATCATGGATATAACGGCTTGCATTCTCGACCGCGGCTTCGATAGCCTCATCAGTGATCTTGACACTATGGAAATCATTCAATCGTTCGCTCAAGCCGCGCAAGATACGAATAGTTGTATCGTTTGTAGGCTCATCGACAGTTACTTTGAAGAATCTACGCATCAATGCACGATCCTTCTCAAAACTCTCATAGAAGTCTTCCCATGTAGTGCTTGCGATTACCTTGATGTTGCCCTTAGTGATAGCAGGCTTGATCATGTTAGCAAAGTCAACGCTACCGTTACTGCTTGATCCTGCGCTTTGCATCATATGTGCTTCATCGATGAAGAGGATAGCCTTCTTCTTAGTGCTTAATGCTTCAAGCACATTCTTGACCTTCTCTTCAAAGTCACCGCGATATCGTGATCCAGCAAGCAGACTACCGATCTCTAGGCTGTATAGATCATAACCTTGCAAGAAGTTAGGTACTTCTTCATGTATGATCGCCCTAGCGATACCTTCAACGATAGCAGTCTTACCAACGCCGGGGTCACCGACAAGCAAGACATTGCTCTTGAAACGCTTTGCCAAGACATTGATGATATCGTCAATCTCTTTATGACGACCGATCAATGGTTCTAGTTTATCTTCACGGGCTAATTGCGTGAGATTGATAGTGTATTCTTCAAGGATCTCATCAGCCTGGCTTTCATTGAGTGCTGTAGCACTTTGACCGCCCTTGTAGTTCTTTTGCCAGTGCGGGAAGAATTCATTCTTAGTCACGCCGTATTTCAACAAGAAATAATGGGCATGGCTATTGGCTTCAGCAACGATGCTCAAATATAAGTCAATCGTAGTTAACTGCCTACGACCAGTGAATAGAACCTGCGTCACACTACGGTTCAACACACGCTCAATGCTGTTAGTCTTTTTAGGAACTGTGTTTGGATTTTTGCTTTCGATAGCATGAAGGCTGGCAACATATGCCTTGACTTCATCGACCATCATATCAGTATCTACGCCAAAACTACTTAGACACTTTTTAAAGGGTGTATAAGTGATTAATGCATAGAGCAAATGCTCTGTGGTAACATATTCGTGGTTATGTTCTTTAGCATAAGCGATTGCTTGCTCAATGATGTTTTCGATTTCTGGTGAATTTTGCATAAGCCTCTCTTTTTCAGATATTTATTTTGCACGATTTCGTAAAATACTATCAATAATATCTTGATGTATATTATCAGGAATGTATGGTTTTAGCAAGATGTATTGGTCTCCGTGTGCCGTATTATTAATGATCGGCATTCCGTAACCTGCTAATCTCACGCTCACATATGGTTGCGTTTTAGGTTTTATACTTACATTTAGTTCTTTTCCCGCTATAGTTTTAAAAATAAAATCGGTACCGGCTAATAGATCCAATACACTAATGCTTTGGTTACAGTATAAATCATGACCCCTGCGCTCGAACCTAAGATCGGGCATGATATTGAATGTAGCGACTAAAACACCATTGTTGATGACATTATCGAATCGCAATTGGTCACCTTGATTTACCCCTTTGGGTACTGTGATATCAATTATCTTTTTCCCATTCATCAGATTGAGTTCAAGCATTTTGTTCGTACCGTTGTATGCATCTAACAAACTGATATCGATCTGCGTCCTATACATCTGTTTGTGCATACTTCTAGGACCATGGTGACTGCCAAATATCTGACTGAATACATCGTTGATATTGACTCCACCGAAATCTTGAAATTGAAAAGGTTGTGCAGGGTTGTCGTATTGTTTGCGCTTTTCTATATCGCCCAATACATCATATGCACTTTGTATTTCTTGGAATTTAGCCTTATCTCCGCCCTTGTCAGGGTGATGCTGACTTGCTAATTTACGATAGGCTTTTTTGATTTCGTCAGTAGTTGCAGTTTTAGCAACACCCAACGTCGCATAATGATCCATTCTTTATTTTACTTGAACTTAGTATATAAGTCAAGCTATGTGGTCTTGGTCACTTTTTGAACTGATAGTCCATTTACCCGCAAATTTCTCTAATCCGGTGAATCCTAAACCCGCAATCACTATCCACATCATGCTGTCAAACACACCTTGGGTAACATTATAGTCTGTGAACAAGTCTACAAAAAATGCTACCACGCAACAAATAAATGCTATTAATGCTATGACTCTTTTGCTTGATATGGCGTTGTCATCATGACTATCACTAAGCATTGATTTAAGATTAGCGAGAACACTTTCCCACATATTATAGACCTGCCTTGTTCATATAGTCTTTGATTTCCATGTCGATGTCAGTATATACCTTCTTGTTAGGTAAACCTGCGATCTGTCTCATCTCGTTCAACTCTTCGTCTTCGCCTTTTTCTCTCTCATATTCTCTAGGATTCAATATGATGACTTGTTTTAAAACATCACCATCGGCGTCATATTCTTCATCATCGATTTTCAACACATAATCCTTAACATCTCTGTCAGTAAGTGTCTCTAAGTCTTTTAATATTTGAACGATCTTTTCAGGAACATTTGATCTGCGCTTCATCTCAACGAACACTAACCATTTACCTGGTTCTACTTCACCGTCACTAACGCTAGCATCTAAAATATAATCATAACCGATCTCAAGCCATGAAACTAAATCTTTGGCTGCTTCTTTATTTTTTAATATAAAGGTAAGTGTGACGATCTGACTATCTTCTCCCATCTTAGCCGCATATTCATCCACTGATACTTTAGGATCAATCTGACCTTTCATATCATGATAATCTAAACCTTCGTTGAGTCTCATAATCGTTTCCTTAGGCAGTCGGTATTGCCGCGTCCGCACCTGAAGGAGCATTTTGATCGTCAGTATTCTGAACTCCTTCTTTATCCAAGTCCTCACTATATGCGTCATCAAGTTCATTGAGGTCTATAGTGCTACCTGCTAAGTCGATGCTACCTTCTTTGATGTCATCCATCAATGACATTGGAATAGTGATCTTAACAAGCCAAACTTTTCTTTTGACACCCTTTGGATAATTTGTTCCAGGAACTAGATCGTCATAGTTCTTTACTTCTACCGGAACCTTGATCTCAGTCTCTTGCCACTTGACATCACAATTTACTGCCCATAGTCTTTTTACGGCTCTTGGGTCGGGCATCAATTTATAAGGCCACATGAAAGTGCAAGTGACATCGTATTTGCCGACTTCTGGACCATCTACTAACTCTCCTATTAACCAGTTCTTGAAAGCGTAAACATCACATTCATCTAAAACTCGTTCAAAGTCTAGTAGGATAGACATAGAACCATCGCTAGTCATCACACCTTTTACAGTGTCGATGATACTAACGAAATCTATGCTGTCGAACCATTTGTCGGCTATGTTATTCTGGGTCATATTGTATTTATCTTACTATATAGGGATTATCAGGGATTTACTGCTTTGAGTACAGCATTATATTTATCCCCTGAGTGTGAGTAAAGTGTATGATATATTATACATAAAACGGTCCTTAAATACTCAAGAGATAGCGATATGTTATCTCTATCTCTAACTTAACATACAGGAGATTTACGCTTGAGCAAGAGAAAAACAGGTGCTTTAAGAAAAGAACAGAGCAGATACATGCAAAATCATCAGAAACAAAATCTATATGTGACAGAAACAATAGACTTTAATCAAGAGCATTACAAACGTAATCGCAAACCAATAGAACTGCTACCGCAGTCAGTCAATCAAGAAAAATATATCCTATCACTAATCGACAGAGACTTAGACATCGTAGTTGTATCCGGTCCAGCAGGCACCGGCAAGACATACTTGGCGATGCTAGCCGCGATCAAGTCCCTAAGGAACGGAGACTGCGATAAGATCATATTGACTAGACCTGCGGTAGCGGTCGATGATGAAAAGCATGGATTCTTACCTGGTGATCTTAACAGTAAGATGGAACCTTGGGTTCGTCCATTGCTTGATGTGCTTAGAGAATACTATAGCACTAAAGAATTGGAACACATGCTAAATGAGCAAATCATTGAAATCACTCCACTGGCATTCTGCCGTGGTCGAAACTTTAAGAATGCATGGGTCATATTGGACGAGGCACAGAATGCTACACCAAGTCAACTAAAGATGCTGATGACAAGAATCGGTATCGGTAGCAAGATTGTTATCACAGGTGACATCGAACAGACTGACAGACGAACCGCGGATAACGGTTTGTTAGATTTGACTAATAAACTCTCTCAGAAACCTGTCAGTGGTATCAGCGTATGTGAATTCGACACGAAAGATATAAGGAGACACAAGATCATAGAAAGTATATTGAAACTATACAATTAAAAGAGGGGAAATCAAGTTTCCCATGGGGAAGTTTACTTCCCCATTTCTCTTTGTTTTGCTAACGCAGGTCCTTCTTTTTCTAACTGTGCTACCATTGCTGGATATACTTTCTTATAATATTCATGTAGTTGGTCAAAAGTTCTGTCTAATCTCTGACCTTCTACCACACATTTTTCTATTTTGCGCAAACCATAATCCATGATGATGTTGCTAGTAGATATGTCACTACCGCGAACACGCTTGACGAATCTTGCCTGTTCATCAATCTGTCCACCCGGCTTACGATAAAAACTAATCAATAAGTAACGCATATTACTGTTTGTCGAAAGTCAATTCGATTGTACCACCTTGCTCAAATTGATTCCAAGCAAGTAATTCTTTTCCACCATTGGTAGTTTGTGAAAAAATATTATAATTGGCGTTGGCTGTCATCTTGATAGTTTGTGCGTTAGGATCCATCCAACCACGATCTACCCATACACCTGCTGTTGGGCCATAACTTGTACTACCCTGCATAAAATAAACATTTGGCTGTTGCCAGAAGCGTAAAGACACAGTATTATTAGTATCGCCGGTAGTCCAAGTCCATTCAGTTTGTCCTGGGCGCAAAGTTACCAATAAACCTTCTGGTTGATTGTGTACTACATCTATATTGTAATCTGTGTTATTGTTAATTTTTAGTGTGGCTGTCCAACTCATTGTGATTCTCCTGTACTCTATTTACAATGTCAAGAAGTGATTTCGATTAAAGTAGCAGCCAGACAAATCTCGGGGATTCCTACAAGTGGAAGATTGGCTAGACCATTACGAATGTGAATGATCGCTGTATCTTTCGCTTGCGGCGTGTTACCCCAAAGATCAAGATTGTCATACATCCACTTGTATACATCTTCGACCCTAGTAGGATATGTGCTGATGTACTCCATCAATACTTGTCTACCATTCGATACATCGCCACTCTTGAAATGTTCAACTGCTTTAAGCAAAAGTGCGTCTTCGCTACTTGCTTCATTGCTAGGACGAGTCAACGAACCTGTGATGCTATTAGCCTGCAATTGATTCAAGCATTTGCGCAGATCAGGATATGTAGCACGAACATAGAGATCCAACACTTCGAGGTCGAACTCAATGTTCTCAGTAACAAGTACTGTCGCGGCTCTTGCCGTGAATTCAGTCATATCAGTCTTAGCGATATGGAACTCATGGCATCGTGACTTTAGTGCAGGAATGATCTTGTGACGATAGTTACAAGTGAGGATATAGCGTACAGTCATGTGATACGCTTCCATATCATTTCTCAAGGCGGCTTGCGCCGGAGGTGTTAAGTAGTCCGCTTCGTCTAACAGCACTACCTTGAACTTGCCGAAAGGCATAGTCTGCACAAAACTGTTGATCTTCTCTCTGAGCATATCGATACCATTCTCACGGCTTGCGTTGATCTCAAGCACATCAAAATCTTCGATATTCAATTCGTTGATCAATACTTTAGCAAGAGTGGTCTTACCTGTACCAGGATCACCACTCAGCAATAAATGCGGGATACTTTCTTCTTTGATCCAGTGTTGTACTGTCTGTCGTTGATTATTATCGACAAACACATATTCTTCGACCTTACTAGGTCTATATGCTTCTACCCAAAGTTTGTTTTTCATTCTTTTCTATCACCAAAAAGTTGTAGTAACGATAAGAATATATTAATGAAATTCAAGTACAATGTCAATGCACCCTGGACTTCCTCGACATGATCGCTACTAGAACTGGTAACAATCTCTCTGATACGCTGTGTATCATATGCGGTCAAGCCCAAGAAAATAACGATAGCCAAAGCACTGATAACCATCTGAAACACTGTGCTACCCACAAAGATGTTGATTATACTAGCAATTATGATAGCGATCAGTCCCACGAACATAAATTGTCCAATGCTCGTCAAGTCTTTCTTTGTGAAATACCCATAGAAACTCATAGTGCCGAAAAGCACAGCCGCCCCCATGAATGCGCTCACGATGCTACCCATCTGATATACAGCAAATATAGTGGCGAAACTCAAGCCCATCAATGCCGCAAATCCATGCAACAATAGTTGTGCCATTCCTGCACTAGGTCTAGCGTTCAATGCGATTGTGACACCAAATACTGCCGCTAATGGAGCAAAGATCACGATCCACTTAATGAACCCTGTAAAAAAGAATTGTAGCAATTCCGGGCTTGTTCCAACCAAATAACTTACGATCATAGATGTAAGCACGGCTAAGCCCATGTGCTGATAAACTTTTGCCATAGCGAGGTTTATCTCGCTAGCACTTTTATATGGATGAGATATTGTATACATATATTATTCCTTATCACTCATTGTATAGTCATCGACCTTTTCATCACTTACCAACAACACATCATTCGGGTCAACTTTACGAATGATCTGTTCTCCCTCAGTATCCTCGATCTTGATACCGCGAGTCCATCTACCATGAGCGATCATGATATACTGTCCTACCTTCACATCTTTCTGTTCAGGACCAACAGCATATACCTTGCCCCAACGTGGTCTAATGCCTACACTCTTAGTGTCATCGTTACGGAGTATGATGCCACCTTGACTCAATCTTTCTCCGAAATACATCTCTGACACTATGATCGTGTCATTGAGTGGTTTCAAACTGTTTACTTTATATGCATTGATATTTGCCATATTATTTCTTAGTTTCCTTTGCTTTGATCTTTTCTACTTCTAAATCATCTAATGTAAATGAATCTAATTCTACTTCTTCTTTGGTCAATGCTGGATGTGCGTTAGTAGCAGGTTGTGTATTAGTAGGAGTTACGGCAGGCTGCTTATTTTTCTGAGGCTGCGCGGATCTGTTGCCTACTGTAGCCTGATATTGTTGTCCTACTTTTTGTGTCACTGGTACAACGACCTTACCACTACTATCGATGGTATCACCTCTAGCATTGGCTTTCATGTTTCCTACAGCGCGGACACGCTCATTTTTGGCTGCTAGTGCTGCCATATCTACTACTTTACCCTGTGCTGAACGATATTGTTTCATTTTAACTCCTCACTTTATAAATTCGTCAATAGACAAATCATAATAAAGACTATTTATTTTGTGGATGCCTATCAAATACAAAACGAAACTGCTTACACTTGATCCGCGACCCACGCCCCAAACTATATTATTTGTTCGCATGACATCAACGAGATATTTCATATAGCGCAATAGATCAAACATATCACGCTCTTGGAACAATAATAACTCTTCTCCTACCCGTTGTAGTTCTTCTTCTGTCTTACATAGATCAAGTACATATTTGGCTATGTCTAGTTCTTTGTATTCAGATGGCATATGCCAATTATTTTGATTGGCAATATCAAAACTTTCTACAGATAGATTGGGTTCTATATACCCTACGATATCAGGCTTGTTTGATATATCCAGATTGTCAGAAAAATGTATACTAGTTTCTGACAAGACACGGTTCAAGACCTTTTCAGGATCGTTTAGGTAGATGTTGCAGAGATCATCTTCGCTAAGTATTACTTGACCATATATATCAGTACGCATCGTATCATGATATACTAAGTTTCTTCCCAAGTCAATCCTAAGTCTTCCCAACTATCAAACTTATGGTCAAATAAGTTGACGATCTTATCCTTTTTACTGAACTTGTCAGCCATTACGAGGGTGGGTTCGTTGTACCAATGTTTACCATCAAATTCTAATTTGGCTACTTCATGATATAATTCAAATTTAATGAGGTTGCTTAGTTTGCTACCAAACAATATCTCATTCATCACTATCTTGCCTTCCATGATAGCATTGCACTTATTCAATAATATCATGCCTATGATCTGATCATATGGTTCTTCTGGGATAGTGCAGACTTTGATGCCTGCATTGTTGTATTTGTTTATTGCTTCTTTTTCTTCTATAGAGATGAACATGCAATCTTCTACTACTGATCCTAGAAAATGAGTTACGCGCTCTACTGCTATATTCTGTTCTCTAGTATCTTCTGTATAGATTTCCATCTTGGTATCCATCTCATACAAATTGACCATGAACTTTTCGTCAAAATGTATGGCTGATAGGAAAGTGAAACTTTTTTGTATTCTGCTGTGAGACATAGAGTTATTTACTAATCCTAACTTGCCCCTCAATGTTTTGTTTCTTGATCATACTATCGATCTTTTTTTGGTACTCTTTCTTATAACTCTCAATGACCATATTGATTTGCTGAGTTAATGGTTGATTACCTGTGCGTTGCGCAAAAGTCAACTTAGTGTAAAGGCCTGATAATGTCTCTTGTAATTGATCGATTGACTTATCAGAAAGATCAGTTATGAACGGGTGTTCCATTTATTACCAAGATGATAGGGCTACTCGTTTCCAGATATCAGTGCCTGCGTAGAATGTTGCATCCATATAAGTGTTAGGAGTACTTACATTTGTTAAGGTTAGTGTGTTACCTGCAACACCTGCATTTCTAGTATCACTCAAAGTAATTTGAGTAGTACCTACGCTTTTCACATAGTAAACTTGACCACTGTTGATATTTCCGATTGAGTTAACTGAAACTCCATTAGCAAACATTGTGTCAAATATAACCGGTGTGTTAACACTTGCATATGACAATGCACTGAAGTTCACATTCGATGATAATGTATTTGTAGCAAATGTAAGTCCGGTAGTAGTTCCTGCAGTAGTAGTGATCGCACTACCACCCGGTGTAGCAGAAAGTACAAATGTAGTTGTTGTAGGTGACCCTAAAACATAATATGTAGTTGGATTAGAATATCCAGTTATAGAACCTGAACCAGATAAAGTACCTGAAACTTGTACAGGTAAGTTCGCATATAAAACTGCGGTATTACAACTAAATTGTCCTGCAGTACCGGTGATTTGTACATTAGATAATGTATTTGCTGTAGCAACAGTTATTGCATTTATAGTGTGCGGGTCGCCATTATAACTGTCTGTACATACATAAAGATAATCTTCATCTACTGCTACAGTACCGGCTACATCACCTAAAAACCCCGTAGGTGCAGGGGTGCGAATCTGAATTTGAGTAGTCTTGAACGGTCTGTTTGTTGGCTCTACATATAGTGATGTACCGCAATCAGTTGATGTTACTGTCAAATTAATTTGAGTTACATCATAGGGGAAAGTGAGTGTCGCTAGTCCACCATTCGACCCTGAGTTTTCTAAAAGGCTCCAACCTGAGTTTTGATTTACTTGTGCGTTTCCTGAAAATGTAATTGTATAGTTTGCTTCGTTATTTGGTCTGCCTAATTGTAGTTTTACTGTGCTTTGTGTGTTGGTTGGAGCCCAACTCCCGAAATTCAATACGACATTACCTGCTAGGTTACCATATTGTAAGTCACCTAGGCTGCAATCTACTGTGACGGCATCTACTAATGCATTGCCTAGATTGTATGTAGTGGCGCGAAACTGTAATGTGCTTGCGTTGGCGATCAATGTGTTCGCCATGTCATTGTTGAGTACTGTATTTGCTAATGCAGACTTAAGGACTACTTTGTTCTGTAAGTCTGTGATCTCACTTCCTGCTGTGTTCAAGTTTGTCTTTATGGCAGTGAAGTTGTCACGGAATCCCTGAGTGCTGTTATTCTGCCCAGGAATTGGATAATTGACATCTATACCGTTTGTGTTAATCGTACTCATATCTTCTTTGTTTCCCTAAGTATTTATGTAAACTAAAACCGTCACAAATTATACTGCGTCTTATCTGGTAAAATAGTGCGTCTAGGAAAGAGTACATAGAAATCCTTGCTGTCTACAGGATTTGGAACAGGAACTCCGCTAGGATATCTAGTCCAAGTGCTAGGAGTAACTTCTGTAGACAAATCATATGTCAATTCTTTTCCTACTGTGAATCTGTCGATCTGGAAATTGATTTTGTTCAATGTGTAAGGCCATTGTGTTTCGATATTATGCTTGATTATCTCAGCATATGATACAGCGTCATACACTCCAGACATGCTACCAGTCCCGCTTACTATGCTTATATTAGTTCCATATTGCGTGAGGCTGAGTTTTATTTTGTTTGTGGCTGTGTTGATCTGATTGACATAATATGTCACTCCAGGATTCAAACTTCCTATGCTATCACCACTGAATACTATCTCACCGCCTACTATCAATCCTTCTACAGAATCTAATTCTACTTCATTAGTAGCATTAAAAGTCTCAATCGCTGTGACAGTTATGGGTTCTGGAATCTTAGTATATGCTATGACCCAAGAAGGGGTAAAGCCTAATGTGTTGCCATCAGCCTGTTGACTAGTCATCCATAATGGTAACAATCTAAAATTGAAGTCTACTCCTAAATCTTGTTCAATGCGCTTGCGCATATTTTCTAAACTGTTAGGATATAATACTCTAGCATATCCCGGAGTCAAACTTGTATAGAATGTAGGAACGCCCTGTTGCATCAAGATAGGTAGACCAGTCTGTGTCAACAAATCATATTCAAAATAATTGGTTATTATCTTTGCTTCTTGATTAAAGATATAACTTGTATAGATATCTGTGCTACTTGCATACCAAGGACCGAGATTTAAATCTATGAATCTAGGCCAGAATATCTCTTCGCTGATGCTTTCGCTGTAACGATAATCGAAATCATAATTAGGATCATATTTCTGTAGATTGTCGATCACTGTTGAATAGATCACTTCATATAAAGGAGTGCCGTTGTCATCTTTAGCCACTGCTGTTTTTAATTGTCCTAAAATTATGTTTCGCCAATAATGATTTTTCTTGACAGCCTCGAGGTACTTTTCTATATCGCTTGAATATATTCCATATGCATGAGCATATATTATGCTAGTGGCTTTACCATAATTATTATCATCTGGTCTATAGATATAACTATTTGGTATCAATGTTGTATTATCTAACAAAGTAGCAAGTATCTCTCTGTCGGGTATGCTTGGCGTGCATTTAATATATAGATTGTCTGTAGGTATATCATATTCCTGTATGACAGTCAAAGTAAATGTTCTCTCGCTTGAGATCAAAGGTTGTAGACTATCATCTAAAATATCAGGATTGTATGCTTTGATAGTAAAAGTCCAAATAGATGTGTCATTCTTTTCTTGATAATTAGTCGTAGGTTGATATGAAACTATGCCATCTATTGCACCGGTTACAGTGTTAAAAGTAAGATTAGGTGGTAGCTCACCGCTAATTTTCTCGTAAACTAAATTAACATCAGATATCGCTGATATCTGTTTGTTACTTTCTGTAGCATTAAAGATCGATCCTAAATCATTATCGGTTAACCAAGTAATCTCTCCGTCGATATTATTTGCGACACGGAAACTAAATCTAAATGTTAAACTACCGAAACTTAGACTTACTGTTTTTATGACTTGTACCGTAAATTCAAATTCTTCAATAGTATTGAGAGGTACAATAGGGGTACCATATATCCATCCTGTAGAACTGTTTCCAGTAAATCCAGCTGGCAATTCATTGAAGATGTAAGTCAATTCTTGTTGATCAAAGTCGTAACCTAATATCTTAAATGCAAAAAAGTTTCCTGATAAGAATTGTCCAATATATGCTTTGCTGCCCGGTGTATAGGTAGTTCCCGGTACAGTAACATCACTATCAGGTGGCAACACATAATATCTGTAATCAGGTAGTGGTTCTATGTCGTATGTCTGCGGTCTTGTATTGAAGATCACGGGATTTCTAGTGTTAGGTGGTTTACCCTGACCGCCTTGATCTATAGGTAATTGTTGATTGGTAACTGTGATGTTATATTGAGAAAGATCACTACCTAATGGACTGCTTAATATCAATGTAAAATTATACTGGCGTTTAGCAGGTTGTCCTTCTGTTACTGCCGGTAAGGTAATATCCATGAATCCAGTATCAGAATTGACTAATAGTGTGTCGCCACCTGGTATAGCACTAATCGTGATTTGTGTTGAGTTTACTATTTCTTTTATGTAATAAACCGTTCCTGCTACTAAACCACCTATTACTGTTCCTGAAAACACTATAGGTCTATTGATTGAGAATTCTGTAGTTCCTGTAGTTGTTATAGTGTTAGTAGATAAATCAGTCGATGTTGCTATACTAGTCACTTCGGGTAAGTTCACAATATCCACAGGAGGTTCTGGATATCCTCTGATTAAACCAAACTCATTTATCTCAAGACCGGGAGGCAAACTGCCCTGCAATACACGAATGTTAACAGGATTAGTTGATAAAGGATTGCTATATTCTATAGCCTGCTCTACCCATAGACTATCAAATGTTTCTAAGATAGGTCCTTCAGGAGTAATGAATGTAGGTACTAATGCACCTGACACCTGTATGCTAAATGTTCTGTCAGCAAAATTACCTAAGTTGTCTGTCACTCTAACAACGAAAGTGCTAGTAGTATTTGCTGATTCTACTGCCGGTGCACCTGTCACCAATCCGGCTGGCAAAAAAGTCATGCCTGCAGGAACAGATCCGCTTATTAATTGATATGATACCGCTACTGCTGGGGAAACCGGCTCTGCTGTGATAGCGATATTTCTGTTTACTGATACTGGCGCTACGCCTAGTAATCCTGCAGGTGTTATCCAAATAGGAGCACTCATATGTTACCCCCTCATGCGAATGTCGCTCCGACAGTATACCACTGAGTGGTAGACATAGCAACAAACTGTAATGTTGATCCTGGACCCTGTGTAAATGCAGCATTTGTTGCCTGTGTATTGATGACACCGCCTGATGCTGGATATACTAACACACTGTTTGCGCTAGTGTTAGTGATGACTATTGCCATGCCTGCAACTGCTGTAGGTAATCTCACACCTTCACCTGAACTTACTGTTGATACAGTATTAAATTCTTTATTCAATGCTGTACCTGTGCCTTGACTTGATCCTGCGGCACTAATTCCTGTTTGAACAGAACGAATATGATATGAAGTTGCTGTTACATTAGCTCCACTAATATTACCACTTGTTATACTGCCTGTTACACTTAAACTTGTTAATGTACCTACACTTGTAATGTTTGGTTGTGCTTGTGCCGCAGTTGTTAGTGTACCAGTAAAGAAACTTGCACTCACTAAAGTAGGACCAGACATAGTATTAGTTGTTTTATTAAATACCAAGTTTACGCTAGAGCCAAACGCGCCGGCATCATTGAATTGTATTTGTGTATCGCTACCTGCCGCTACCCCACTACCAGTAGCACCTGTCAAACCAGTAGCACCTGTCAAACCAGTAGCACCAGTAGGTCCTGTCAATCCAGTAGCACCTACACCAGTAGCACCAGTAGGTCCAGTCAATCCAGTTGGTCCAGTAAGTCCTGTAGGGCCTACAACACCTGTAGCACCTGTAGGACCTGTCAATCCAGTGGGTCCAGTTGGACCAACAACACCAGTAGCGCCGGTTGGACCAACAACACCGGTGGCTCCTGTAGCACCTACTGTTGTTAATGCATTAGCAAAGACGCCATTACCGTATAATATGTTGCTTGTGTTGCCATCTACACCTACTAGATTACCTGTAGGTATATTAGTTATACCTGCGGCATTACCATAATAAGCACCAGTGTTGACAACAATATTTCCTGTGACTGTTAGATTATTAACAGTTTTGTCAAATACTAAATTTGCGCTGCCAGCAAAAGCTGTAGCATCATTGAATTGAATCTGTGTGTTGCTACCTGCGGCACTACCTGCGCTACCTGTAGCACCTTGCGGACCAGTAGCACCTGTTGCACCAACACCAGTAGCTCCTTCTGGTCCCGTAGCACCTTGAGGTCCAACGACACCAGTCGCTCCAGTAGCACCATCAGGGCCTGTAGTACCTTGAGCACCTGTAGCTCCTGTGGGTCCTACAACACCTGTAGCACCAGTTGGGCCTGTTGGTCCTGCTACACCCGTCGCTCCGCTAGGTCCTACAACACCTGTAGCACCAGTTGGACCTGTAGGGCCGGCTACGCCTGTTGCACCTTGCGGACCCTGAATATTACCTACATCACTCCAAATGCCGCGAGCCTTGACCCAGAGATCACCTGTTAATTCATCGATGACACCATTACCATCAACTGCGCTAGGAAATGCCGCGTTAAGAGTTGCTTGAGGATCTCCACCTACTGTAGGAACGCTTCCTATGATTGTTACACTAGTTCCAGCCGGGCCTGTAGCACCAGTTGGACCTGCAACTCCAGTCGCGCCTTGAACTCCCGTTGCTCCTTGAGGACCTGTCGCACCTGATGCACCTAAACTACCTGTAGCACCTTGAACTCCGGTGGCACCTTGAACGCCTGTAGCACCCGTTGATCCTAAACTACCTGTGGCGCCTTGAACGCCGGTAGCACCGATCGGTCCGCCTGATGATACTGCTACATAACCTGTCTGTGCTGATGTAAATGTAAGAGTTAATGTATTATTGTTTACAAAATTAATAGTAGGATAATCATAACGACCAACATAACTATTACCTGTGCTATCCACTGGCTCGACATTAACATATTGATTATTTAAATTATGATTTACTGTCCATGTAGTGCTAGCAACACTTTGAGTATGCAGATATGCACTTCCGGCTACACCAGTAGCACCAGTTGCTCCGTCTATGCCTGATGACCCAGTAGCACCTGTAGCACCTGAGCCAGTGGCACCAGTTGCACCAGTAGGACCTCCGGCTGGACCTATAGGACCAGTCGCTCCGGTAGCACCAATACCAGTCGCACCTGTTGCACCTTGAGGACCCGTAGCACCACCAGGACTACCTGGGGCACCAGTTGCACCAGTAGAACCTTGCACACCTACTATTGCTTGTTCCCAAGTACTAGTTGATTCGTTATAATATTTTAGAACGCCCATATTTTATATTTATGTACCTTTTGTGTCCTGATTTTTATGCGAAACTTGCACCAACTGTATACCACTGAGTAGAACTTACAGCATAATACTGTAGACTTCCACCAGCACCAAGTGTATATGCCGCATTAGTTGCTAATGAATTTATCGTTGCGCCACTTGCTGGATATACATTTAAGTTTGTTCCGCTTGTATTATTAACGATCAATACCATACCTGCTATAGCAGTAGGCAATCTCACGCCTTGTCCTGCACTTACTG
>JACCDY011358556.1_pt1 | contig 15630 bp, 6 predicted proteins | sample 7446391 | NCBI WGS metagenome assembly JACCDY01 (sample SAMN15323451, study PRJNA562643) | freshwater metagenome | isolation source: river surface water | place: USA:Blue River Watershed | collected 2017-08-18 | reverse complement strand
TCCCGCGTATGTTCCGTGGACATCGCAAATTTGTCTATCTTCGAACTACTCGAATTAGGCAAAAAGCTACCCGCATCATTCGTGAAAGCTGAAACTTCCGCCCCTAGATCTAATCGTCCATAAGATCCTAAGTCCTTACTTAACTCTTCTTTAATGGAAGTTTGAATGATGGATGGTTTCCAAAGGAATTCTAAGCCACTTTTTTGGCCCTCAATACCGTAGGTATAATCGCTATAGAAAGCGGTAAAATTATGGGATATATCGCCTTTAATTAAGGCATTATGCTTGAAACTTAGCGCCTTCGTGTTCCAAGAATACAGGGTATCCTGCGCAAATTTGAATCCATCATTACTCGCATAACCTGACAAAGAGATGCGTTGGTTCTTCCCAAAACGATGCGTCAACTTAAAGTTCACATCATAAAAATCCGCCTTGCTCTTCGCTAAACTTGGATTAGGAAAATACTGCATATAGAAATCCGAAATCGATCCGCGGGCACCCACGATCAACGAAGTCTTTCCTTTCACTAATGGCCCATCCACTAATATCCGGGACGAAATAGGACCCACGCCGCCTTGCAAGGACCATTTCTCAAAATCGCCTTCCTTCACTCGCACGTCTAAAACCGAAGAGGCGCGACCGCCATACATCGATGGAATCCCACCTTTGTACAGGCTCAAATCTTGCACCATATCTGCATTAAAGCCGGTGAAAAAACCGAACAAATGGGACGTATTAAACAAAGGGACGCCGTCTAATAAAACCAGATTTTGGTCCACATTGCCGCCACGCACATTGAAACCTGAGGCACCTTCACCCACCGTCGAAACACCAGGAAGCAACAAAATACTGCGAATCACATCCGCCTCTCCCATCAAGGTAGGAAGTTTTTTCAAAGTCTTCGAAGACATCTTCTCCACCCCCATCATCGCCCGATTCACGTTCGCATCTGCCTTTTCAGCCGTGATAACCACCTCGCCTAATAATTGCTCAGCGCGCTCTAATTCAATCGTTGTTTGGGTATTTTTAGAGAGATCGAGTTTAAATGTCTTGAATTTATAGCCTAGACTTCGAGCGATTACTTGGTAAGAACGTGCCGCGATAGTCACCGTAAATTGACCCAAAGAATCGGTTGTTCCTCCTGCAGAAGAGCCGGAGAAAAACACAGAAGCCCCCACAATAGGTGCCTTATTTTCTACATCAATAATCTTCCCTGAGAAAATTACATAGCCTCTGCGTTGCGCATGCGCGATGGAGCCACATAGTAGCAGTAAAATCAATACTCTCAGGCCTAATTTCATTTGGTTTTATTTCGTAAAATGAGCAGACCTTTTGCCTGCTTCCATTGAGGATCGAATCCTCCTTGTGGGAATTTAGCCACCGCATGCGATCCCAGCGCTACATCTAAATCTCCATCCCCATCTAGATCTCCAATGTCCATGACAGACCAGCGTCCTAAATGTTCAATCGGTAAAGTCATCGGGACAAAAGTCCCTTTTTTGTTTTCAAAATACATAGCTCCCTCGCCAGGTCTAGCTGCCACGTCAGGGAATAAAGCGATGGAAATCAAATCTGGATCGCCATCTCCATCGAAGTCGGCTGGCATCACTTTAGTGGCACCATTTTGAGAGAAAAAGGCTTTTTGCTTGAATTTTAGCTCTCCCGTATTTTCAAAAACATAAACCCCGTGGTAGGGTTTCAAGACCGTTGTAAAATCGGCATTATCTCCAGCGGAGTATACGATATCGAAGTCTTTATCTCCATCAATATCCGCGATATCAAAGGACGAGGATCCATAAATAGAAGGGAATCGCAACAGCTGCTTCTCTTTAAACTTCATACCACCCTGATTCTCATAGAGTAAAATCCGTTCGTCTCCCTGCGCAAAAAGTGCCAAAATATCGGGTTTCCCATCCCCCGTAAAATCACGTACGATAGATTTTGTTGCTCCCGTTTGAGGGTTCAATACTTGCTTTTGATAGGCCCCATTCTTGAGTTTCCACACCGACATCCCGCCTACCTTAAATCCAAACTCAGAACTAATTAATTCATCCCCTGGCTCGCCATCTAAATTCGCAGAGACAAGGCTGATAGGTCGATTCAAACCTTGAATCACCTTTTTCCCGGTAGCAGCATTGCTCACAAATCCATTCACATCCGGATTGGCCTGAGTCGTCGTCCCGATAAAAGTGTAAAAGGTCTCCAACCCAGAGGCGGTAATATCTGTCAGGGCATCCTGATTCGTCTTTGTTTCGAGTAATTTACCGGCTAGATCCCATTTCCAAATCACCCGATTCGACTGATCTCCCGCGATAATTTGCTTACGACGAGTATCAATTTTAACAGCCGTCATGTTCGGTAAAGTGGTCCCCGGTAAAGTGGCTACGATAGGTTCTGCCTCGAAAATCGTTTGTTTTGCTAATGGCTGATAAGCTGGCATCTCCAAGGTCTTAGGTGCCTCCTCTAGATAATAGGCCTTGATTTTCTCCCAGTCCTCGTCCGGAATCATCTGTGATCCTGGCCCTAGAATGGTATAATCTGAAAGCGGTTTTTCCAGCATCCCGATCTCCTTGTCCACTCCCATCATGATGCCCATGTAAGGAAGGGTGCTGTATTGCCACACATTTTTGGGCAACATAGCCGGGTCTGGAAGCATATGACAAGACGCGCAATAGGTTTTTGCTAGCTCTTTCCCTTCCGCCGCTTTGTTCGAGCAACTAGGAAACTCATAAGAGAATACCGTGAAGAGGGCAAGAGCCAGCAGTGTCCGCATCCTATAATTTCTTAAATACCTGCAGTTTATCGTTGTTACGTGCCACTAGGTACAAAATTCCTGAGGTAGTTTTCACCTGCTTTATGTCGCGAATGTCGCCTTCGAGCATCAAGCCTGTATCCGTAGGGATAAGCGGCTTGAACCCACCTTTCCCATTTCCTTTCAGAATTAGGCCAAAGAAGGCATCATATCGAGCCTGGTACATCGAAGCACCATTAAAGTTTCCACCTACAATCACATCCAGGTTACCATCTTTATCGACATCCTCTGTGCGCAAGACCATAATCTTGGACACCTGGGCTAATGGAGGAAGTGACACCAGCTTAAACGTCTTGTTCCCTTGGTTTTCCAAATAAACAGATTCAAACGTATTCACGCGTTTTTCTTCCGCACCCTCTAATTCCTTATCGCCAAAAATCTCTTCCACCGTCTTACCCGCAAACATATGATAGGCCGTGTACTTCTTATTGATGATACTTGGGATCTGTTTTCCCATCTCATCCTTGCTGTTAATTGGGAACCAATCATCACCGCGGTTATAGGAAACGATGTGTTCTTTCGTATCGTTTTTGTCGATGTCCTTAATCTGCATGCGTAACTGACCTTCAAGTTCCTTACGTAGCTTCGTATTCGTCCCTAGATTTCCTACGATGAAATCCATATCTCCATCTTTGTCAAAATCCGCCGCCGTAATTCCGGACCAGAAACCCGTCTTCTCTTCCAGGCCGTTCTCGATTAATTTGAATTTGCCTTTATTATTTTCAAAGGTTTTGATCGGCATCCAATCGCCCACCACGGTTAAATCCGGATCTCCATCTTGATCAATATCTGCCCAAATCGCCTCTGTCAACATACCTGCCTCACGCAATTCCGGAGCTAAAGCCACTGTTTTGTCTGCAAAGTGTCCTTTGCCATCGTTCACTAACAGATAGGAACGAGGTGATGCTCCGTATGAATATCCTACCACGCGGCCACCTACGAATAAATCGGTATCTCCATCACGATCGATATCACAAGGTCGAACCACCGATTTATTATCATACATTGGAGGTAAAGCATTCAATGCTCTGGAGAAATTACCTTTACCGTCGTTTGTATACAGACGATCAAATTGCTCTGGCATTTGGTCATAAAATTCATTTCCACCAGTCACCACATACAAGTCTAAGTCTTTATCACCATCTGCATCGAAGAATAAAGCATCCACATCCTCGTACAAGGAATCTGCTTTAAACACCGATTGATTTGATACGACAAATCCAGCCCCTTTCTGCAACAATAATTGTCCAGCCTGGTACTTCGCGCCTCCTACGTACACATCTTCTAATCCATCGCCATTCACATCTCCAATGGCCATTTTAGGACCTTCGATCGATACTTTGAAAGGGATTAATAATTCCCGGTTGAAGTCGAAATAGACATTTTCCTGGTGCTGGTAAGGGAAGCTAACACCCGCTGTTACCTCCTCGAAAAGAGGTTTCACTGGTGCAGAGAATTGATAATCTTTCACATTCACGTTCGCATTTTTCTGCTCCATCGTGAGTGTGGTGTTGATCTTTGGGTTTTTAATGATCTGCATTTTTTCATTTTCCCAAATCACCAGCATCTCATCCACCTGTTGTAAATCTCCAATTCCGAAAAGCAAAGTAGGCTCCACCGAGCTCATAAAGCCACGCGTAGGCATCATTTGCTGCAATTGCTGACCATCTTTGGTTTTCAAGATAACTTTCGCTCCTACACCAAACGTATTACCGCCCTCGCCTTTGAATTTGATTTTAACGAAGTTGTGCTTTAATAACTGACGGCTGTTATTTTGGTACACACCCGCCTTTTCGTTCAAGTTATTCGTCACTAAGTCTAGGTCTCCGTCGTTATCTAAATCGGCATAAGTAGACCCATTTGAAACGCCTTTGTCTTCAAAGCCCCATTTCAAAGACTTGTCTACGAAACGTAAATCCTTCGCGCCTTTGAAAATGTAATTATGCACTCGGCCATCCGGCATTAAATCGATCGCCTCTTGATCTAATTTCTCTGAGGTAGGCAAGCCATAATGAAGTGAATCGCCAATCACGAATTTCAAATAATCCAAGTCGTTCGGACGACGTAAAATACCATTCGAAACGAAGATGTCCTTAATTCCATCCCCATCGTAATCGTTCATCAAGGTGCTCCAGCTCCAGTCTGTCGCAGCCACCCCAGAAGAGGCAGCGATGTCGGAGAATTTTTGGCCTCCCATATTTAACTGAAGGCAGTTTCTCGAGTATTGATTAAAGTAACCGAATTGCAATTTGTACATGTAGATGTCCAAAGGATCCTCACCTACCGACGATTTCTCCACTTTTTCGTCATCCGGATACATATCCAAGGTCATCACATCTTGGAATCCATCGTTATTGATATCCGCCACATCTGAGCCCATCGAGAAACGACTTAAGTGCTTGAAGTGATCTCTAATTCCCTCTTTGTAAGTGCCGTCTTTTTGGTTGATATAATAATAATCATCCTCGTGAAAGTCATTGCTCACGTAAATATCTAACCAGCCATCGTTATTTATGTCCGCCACCGAAATGCCTAGACCATAGCCCATAGCCGCTTGGTAGATGCCTGACTCTTTGGATATATCGACAAACTTCCCGTTGTCATTGCGGTATAAATAATCACCCGCCTCATTATCTTTTAATGAACGTGTATTAACGCGGTCATACGAACGCGTGTTGTGCACGGCGTGATTCAATAAATAGCAATCTAAATCACCATCTTTATCGTAATCGAAGAAAGCCGCTTGCGTGGAGAAACCGGTAAAGTCTAAACCATATTCGTTTGACTTCTCGGTAAACGTATTGTCTCCGTTATTAATATATAATTCATTCGACCCCTCTAAACCTTTGTAGTTTCCTACTGCACAAACATAGATATCTAAGAAACCGTCCGCATTCACATCGGCCATCGTCACACCCGTTTTCCAGTCAGAAAAGCCTTCGATTCCCGCCTTTTCAGAGATATCTTCAAATTGCATCTCCCCTTTGTTCAAGTACAATTTGTTCTTGCCTTGATTCGAAACAAAAAATAAATCTACTAAACCATCATTGTTGATGTCTCCCGCAGAAACCCCACCACCGTTATAGAAATACAGGTAATCCAAGATATTGAAATCCTTGGTTTCGGTGATATTATTGGCAAAATCAATGTGTGTCTTTTCGGCATCTAATTTTTCGAAAAGCACTACGTCATCGCCTGAGTTGCAGGCAAAAAGAGCTACAGAAAATAAGAGTGTGAATAGATAATTTTGGGTACGCATTGTTTTAAAATTTAAATACTTGGGCTTTTTCATCATTTTTGGCCAAAACCACGTAAGTCGACTTTCCTCCTTTTACGAGTGCCATATTACGTACTTGACCGAGGGTTTTGAATCCGGTTTGATTCGATAATTTCACGGCGAATTTACCTTTTCCTTGACCCTCTAATAGAAGGCCATAATTCGCATCGAAACGCCCCCACTCCGGAAGAGAATCGAAGAAATTACCTGCTAATAAAATATCTAGTTTGCCATCCTTATTGAAGTCCCCTGTTTGGATCGCGCGAATAGGCGAAAACTGGGCCTGATAAGGCAAGGCTTGGAAAGTGAAATTACCTTTCCCATCATTGATCATGAAAGAAGAGGAGGTCGTTTGAATTTGTCTCACCGTGGCACCTTCTCGCTGCTCATCCGTAAATAATTCCTCCACCGTCTTATTCGCGTAATCTTTGTACTTGATAAATTTCTTCTTAATCATCGGAAGCGCACGCTGCATCTCGCCTTTTAATACCATCGGATAGGTATTTCCATCCTCCGTCACGCAAGAGATAATTTGTTCTACCACCCCATTCTTATCGAAATCACCCACGTGCAAATAGGCTGGAGCCTCCACAGATGCTTTAATTTTAGAATTTAGGCCAAAATTCCCCAACACAAAATCCACATCTCCATCGCCATCAATATCTGCTGGTTTAGCACAAGCCCAAAGACCTTCAGACCCAACCACCGGCTCCTGCTTCGTCAATTTTCTTCCTCTCTCATTTTTAAACACGACTACCGGACCCCAATCTTGCGTCACCACTAAATCCACATATCCATCCCCGTTGACATCAGACCATTCTGAATCCGTTACCATCCCTAAGTCAGTCACCTGCGGCATGTAGCGTTTCGATTGATTCTTAAATCCTCCGGTTCCGTCGTTAATGAATAAATTACTTTGCGCACTTTGGCCATACTTCGCATTCACCATACGCGTTCCCACGAATAAATCGATATCGCCATCTTTATCGTAATCTGCCGCCGAAACACTTGATCCATTCTCATAAATCATTGGGAATCTCACATCGCGTTTCAGATTTCCTTTTCCGTCGTTCAAATACAATAAATCATGCAATTCCGGTGCATTCTCCGCAAACTCATTACTACCCGTCACCACGAATAAATCCTGGTCGCCATCCTTGTCCGCATCGAAGAAAATTGCATCCGTATTTTCTGTCGTTTGATCTAAACTAAAATCAGCTTGAGGAGAATCCACGAATTTACCTCCGGCTTTTTGGATAAATAATTTCTTGATCTGACCTGCAGCCCCACCTAAATAAATATCCTCTAGACCATCTCCATTCACATCACCCACCGCCAGCGCTGGACCTTGAGTTGAATACTTTTGCTTTAATAACACATCGCGATCGTAGTCATTAAACATACTTTCGACGTGCAAATAATCCAATAGACCTGATGTTACATCCGCAAAAATTGGCGTCTGCTTTGCCTCAAAGAAGTGGAAGATCTCCTTCGCATTCTCTTGCTTCAAGGTAATCGTCTGATCTGACTTCACTGATTTAATCGTTTCGATTTTATCGTTTGGCCATAAAACCTGTACCGAGTCAATCGCTCCGTTCGCTCCTAAACCAAACACCATCTGGTGATCACTCGACGACTGAAAACCCCGGTTAGGCATCTGTTGCAAGACTTTGAATCCGCCTTTCTGATAAACGGTTACGCGTGCTCCGATACCATTTAAGTTGCGATCTGTTCCTTTTAAGTGAACCGTCAAATAATGATTCTTTAACTTCTCATTCGTTTTGTTCTTGTAGACAGACAAAGGTGAGTTCACATTATTCACCACTAAATCTAAATCCCCATCATTGTCTAAATCACCATAGGCTGACCCGTTCGAGAAACCTGGGCCTTCTAATCCCCAAGATTTCACCTGATTCGAGAACTTCAAATCACCTTCATTTTTGTAGGCATAATTCGGAATAGGCACAGAAGAAATCTTATCCGTGAATTCTTTGTAGTCAAATTTCTTTCCATCTAACATCTGCTGCATCGTGTTGCGATCGCCTAAGAAATCGACAAAATCTTGATCTGTTAGGTCTTTGGCAATACCATTCGCCACGAAAATATCCTTCTTCCCGTCATTATCCATGTCGAAAATCAAGGCTCCCCAGCTCCAATCTGTCGCATGCACACCGGCTAATTGACCTACCTCAGAGAACGTCCCATCTCCATTATTTAATTGCAGGTTATTGCGCATGTATTGATGCCAAAAACCGCGCTTCTTCTTCAACTCCACTAAGTTATATCCTTCGAAAACAGAGGTAGTCTTCAAGCGACGATCATCACCAGGTAACATGTCCGTCACAAAAATGTCCATGTAACCGTCATCATTCAAATCCGCCATGTCAGCTCCCATGGAGCTCAACGAAATATGCGGCATTTCATTCTCTAAATCCTCCTTGAATGTACCATCTTGCTGATTAATGTACAAGTAATCACGCTCATAGAAGTCATTCGAAATATAAATATCAGGCCAGTTGTCATTGTTAACATCGCCTATCGTAATTCCTAAACCAAAACCAATCAAACTTCCATAAATACCCGCCGATTCCGACACATCGGTAAAATGAAGTTCCTTTCCATCCTTGCTATCGTTTCTAAACAGCTTATCACCGCCTAACTTATCCCGCTCCTCCCTCAAATTCGTGTACCCTAACTTATCAATCGGGGTGAAACTATTATTCAACAAATACATATCTAAATCGCCATCGCGATCATAGTCAAAAAAGGCCGCGTGCGTAGAAAATCCACCGTCTTCTAGACCGGCTTCTTTAGCTTGATCCTTAAACGTAGGCACGCCACCCTTAATTCCTTGATTAATGTATAACTGGTTTCCACGTTGATCACGTGATCCCGAATTACACACATAGATGTCCATCAAACCATCCCCGTTCACATCAGCAAAAGTCACCCCAGTCGACCAAAACTTCTTCCCTACAATCCCTGACTTCACTGTAATGTCCTCAAACTTCATCTCCCCCTTATTCAAATACAACTTATTGTCTTCGAAATTAGAAGTTACAAATAGATCCGAGAGACCATCATTATTCACATCACCAATAGCCACACCACCACCGTTATAGAAGTTGCGGTAATTGAAGATATTGAACTCTTTTTTCTCCAAACTACGGTTCACAAAATCGATACCGGTTTGATCAGCAGGCAACTCTTCGAAAAGGGTATCCTCTTTCTGAGAACAAGAAAATAAAGCGATGGAAAGAAGGGTGATTAAACTGAAATTTTTCATCCTAAAAGCGTGAATTTTTGCGTCACAAAATTACAAAATACTAGGGGCATATAAAACAAAAAGGCAGAACCAAATGGTTCTGCCTTTCTATCAAAAACCTACAGATTAATATCCTGGGTTTTGAGTCAATAATGGGTTAGCATCACGACGTGGTTGTGGAATTGGGAACAATTCACGCGTCTTGTCTGTAACCTTCATGAACTTACGCTCTACAGAGAACTTACCGAAACGAATTAAGTCGTTACGTCTCCATCCTTCCCAAGCTAACTCACGTCCACGCTCAGCTAAGATATCGTCAGCAGTAACCGCAGTTAAAGGAGCAACACCAGAACGAGTACGGATCGCGTTGATATCTGTTAACGCTTGAGCTGTGTTTCCTAAACGGAAAGCAGCTTCAGCACGCATTAAGATAACGTCAGCTAAACGTAAGAATACATAGTCATTTGATTGATCACCGTTCGGGTTGTTCTTTTGGATCTCATATTTCTGAGAACGGATACCAGCTACTTGGTAAACTGCATCTGCATCAGTCATTTGATCTTTTTCCCAATCCGCAACGAATGCTAAATCAGCACCTTTCGCATCTTTTAACTTAGCTCCAGAAGCAGCATATTGCTGTCCTTTGATCCACATAGCACCACGTAAGTCACCAGACTCAAATGAGTTGTAGAAATCAGCTAAAGTACAGAAACCGTTCCAAGGAGAGTTACCTAAACCATACGTTTGTTGGTTAGCATAGTGTAACGTTCTCATTTGGAAGTTCATACCACCCGCTTTGAAAGAATCGAAAGGGATAGCGAAGATGTTCTCGTTTGAACCTTGGTTTTGAACGATAAAGTTAGACAAAGTAGAAGAAGACAATGACCAGTTGTTCGAAGATTTGATTACTTGATCAGCTGTATCATATGCTTTTTGCCACTCAGTAGCTCCTTTGTACACACCTGCGTTTAAGTATACTTTCGCTAACAATGCTTTAGCAGCATCTTGAGTCATACGAGAGTAAGCCTTACCTGCTGGCAAGTTAGGGATAGCAGAAGTTAACTCAGAAACGATAAAGTTATACACTTCAGCACGAGTCTTAGTCGCTGCAGATGATTTGTTATCTGTAACGATAGGCACATTACCGAATGCATCTACTGCCATGAAGTAATAGATAGCACGTACTGCACGTAACTCATCTACTGCTTTTTGGTTAGAAGCAACCACTGGGATCAATTGGTTCACCTGAGAGATGTTACCAAAGATGAATCCCCACATACCGTTGATAGGTCCGTGTTGTGGAGTCCATGTGTGACGTGAGTAAGCTAACCAGTCACCACCATCATACCAGTCACCACCACGTGTAGGAACGATTAACTCATCCGAAGATGCTTCACTTGGATTAAACCAATCCCAAGTGATACCACGAAGACCACCATAAGCTGGTCCTAGTGCCGCAGCAATTTGAGCATCAGTTTTCAAGAATTGATCAGCTGGGATCGAATCGTAAACTGGCTCAGTTAAATCTGTACAAGACGATAGGGCTAACGAAGCGAAAACACCTACTGAAAGTACTTTATAGATATATTTTTTCATTTTTTTAATGATTTTATTAATTAAGTTATATAACTAATAGTGTGGGTATTTTGTTTAGAAAGACAAGTTAATACCCGCAGTAAATGCACGAGTCTTGTAGTATGTCTCACGAACGTCAATACCTGGCGCTGCAGAACCGATAGCTAGGTTTTGGCTAACTTCTGGATCTACACCTGTATAGTTAGTGAACAACAATAAGTTGTTACCAGCTACATAAATACGAGCTCTCTTGAATACACCTTTAACTGGTAATGTATATCCTAAAGAAGCGTTGTTTAAACGGATATGATCTCCTGACTCTACGTAGTAATCCATAGGGATTGTACGCTCATCATTGATGATAGACGTTAAAGCAGATTTCAATGCGTTAGACTCAGCTAAACGACCATCTTGACGACCTAACAATAAGTTGTTCGTGTTTACGATTTTCGCTCCAGCGTTTCCAGTGAATTGGAATTGTAAGTCAAATGCTTTGTAACGTACGTTAGTAGTTAAACCACCTACGAAAGTAGGGTTAGGATTTCCTAAGTAAGTACGATCTTTTGCGTTAGGATCTACAGTACCATCACCGTTAAGGTCTTGGAATACATATTTACCGTTCTCGATTTTAGCAATCTTAGCTCCGTAGAATACACCTACTGGTTGACCAGCTTGTAAAACTGAGAAGTTTACTGCTGAAGTACCACGGATGTAGCTACCTAAAGAAGTAGATAAGAATACTTGGTCAGCTGCAGCGAACTCATCATTTTTCAATGAGATCAATTCGTTTTGGTTGAATGAACCAGCGAATGTAGAGCTAATAGACCAATCTTGCGTATCTAACCATTGGTATGTAGCAGTTAACTCAATACCACGGTTTTGCATCGAACCAATGTTCGCTAAGATAGTTGGATATACATATCCTTTCTCTTGTGGAGCATTAACAGTGTATAACAAATCTTTTGTTTGACGAGTATACCAGTCAATCGAACCTGTTAACTTACCTTTTAAGATTGAGTAGTCAATACCAAAACCGTAGTTTTCGTTAACCTCCCACTTCAAGTTAGGGTTAGGGTTAGATTGGATAGCGTAAGCTGGCAAGAAGTCATCAGCAGATCCATCATAGTATGATCCAGATGGGCCATAGAATGATTTAGATAATAATGGACGGATACCTTCTGAGTTACCAGTTCTACCCCAAGAAACACGAAGCTTCAAGTTGTCGATTGTTGAATTTCCTTTTAAGAAAGCTTCTTCAGATAATGACCAACCCACAGAAACTGATGGGAATAAACCCCACTTGTTGTTATCTCCGAATTTAGTAGAACCGTCACGACGCATGTTAACAGTTGCGAAATACTTGTTCATTAACGAGTATTGAGCACGTGCTAAGAAAGAAACCAACTTGTATTCATTCTTGTAAGAATATAATAAAGATGGGTTTGTACGAATACCTAAACCTGAACCGATGTTATCAGCACCAAACGCATCTGTTAAGAAGTTGTTGTTTGAAGCACCGAAACCGTCGTTAACAACGTCTTGGTAAGTATAACCTCCTAATAAAGTCAATGTAGAAACATCATTTAACTTCTTAGTCCAGTTTAAAGTAGCCTCTAATTGCTTATCAGTTACAGCGTTCAATGAACGAGAAGCTGAGTTACCACCTACAGTAGATAATAAGTTACCTGGAGTAGTTGCAGCAAAATATGCGTTGTTCGCGTTTTGAGTACGTAATGTACCTGATACGTTAAATACTAAACCATCTAAGATTGTATACGCAGCAGATGCATTGAATAAGAAATCTTGTAAACGTTGAGTGTTAGATTTCTTCTCTAAAGCAGCTAATGGGTTGAAGTTAGCGAATGTACCTGGCAATTGGAAGTAGTTTCCGTTTGCAGCGTAAACTGGATCAGTTGGACGCATGTTCATTGCAAAACCTACCGCACGGTTATCAGAGAAAGTTCCGTTTGTTTGCATAGCAGACATGTTGAATTTCATCATCAATTTACCGTCTAATGCTTTCGCATCTAAGTTTAAACGACCTGTTAAACGATCTTTACCAGAACCAATTAATGTACCTTTTTGGTCTAAATAACCTACTGAAGCACGGTATGATAAGTTCTCAGAACCACCAGAAACACCTACGTTGTGGTTTTGAGAAACCGCAGTACGTGTAATTACATCTAACCAATCAGTGTTAGCACCATTATCATCAAATGTTTGCTTGTATTTCGCAGCAGCAGCGCGGAATTCAGCAGCATTTAATAATTCTGGACGTTGAGAGATAGTCTCAGCACCTACGTAAGCTGAATAATCAACTGTAGGAGCACCTGACTTACCACGTTTTGTGTTGATCAAGATAACACCGTTAGCACCACGAGAACCGTAGATAGCTGCAGAAGATGCATCACGTAACACGTCCATAGATAAGATATCTTCTGGAGCAACGTTTTCGATAGGAGCACCAATTACACCGTCGATTACGTATAATGGCTCAGAACCTGCGTTCAATGAACCTGTACCACGTAAACGTACCGTTGGACGAGCGTTAGGATCACCAGAAGACTGAGTGATAACTAAACCCGCTACTTTACCTTGAGCCGCAGCTAATGGGTTAGTAACAACACCAGCGTTGAATTCACGAGCTCCTAAACTTGTTACAGTTCCAGAAATCTCTTTACGCTTTTGCGTACCGTAACCTACTACGACAACCTCTTCTAGAGATTTGTTATCTGCAGATAAAGCAACATTAACTACAGAACCTGTAGCCTTCACTTCTTTAGAAGTATAACCTACGAATGTAAACACTAAAGTGCTTCCACTTCCTGCGTTTACTTTGTAAGTACCGTTAACGTCAGTTTGAGCACCTTTCGTAGTACCTTTAACTGTTACAGAAACTCCAGGAATAGCTGAGCCATCAGCAGCATCAGTTACTTTCCCTGAAACCACATCTTGAGCAAAAGCACCCAAGGAAATTACTAGTGCCACAGCAACACTAAAAGCTTGCTTGAAGCCTAGGTTACTTACACTTGATCGCACAAGGCGACCCACTCTTTTGTAAGAATGAATCATAAGTGAAAAATTAAGGGTTAAAAATGATTAATGATTCTTGCGGTCTTGCTCTTATTCCTATTATATAATGAAGACATAGATTCTATGGGCCAAAGCCTTTTAAAATCCTCATGTAATCGTTTACATACTATGAGTAATTTCAAAACCGACACAAAAAAAGTAAGAATAAATTGAATAAAAAAATGAATTTAGATAATGAATCGATGACCTAGGACTCCCAAATTGTACTTAATCTAGATTTTCTTGAAAACTAGCACAGTGTAGTACAGAATCTGTAAATAATCTAATTGTTAGTTAATTATTAATAGAGCCCCTATTTCAAAGGTCCATTCACATTAAATCATCGAAAACAGCACGGAATCGATTGTATTTTTTCAATAGAAAATTTTTCGAAAAAAAAATCAGTTTTTTTTCGGTAATCTAATGCCAAAAATAATTTAGGTTAAAATTAGAATAATACAATTCAAACAGTGCTATACTGTTGTTTTCGAATCAAGGTACGGGATCGTGACCACTTCCACCCCAGGGATGGCAGCTTGCAATTCGCTTGATTGTCAAGCGCAAACCTTCGAATAAACCATGCTTCTGAAGAGCTTCTTTAGCATACGAAGAACAGGTGGGAGTATACCGGCAGGAATTAGGCAGAAAAGGAGAAATCATCCCTTGATAGATACGTATCAAGACCAGAAAAAAGAAAACAAAAATCCGCTGAATCATGGGGTTTGAAATAAAGCCTTTTCTGATTAAATTGCTTTAAAATTAATCAATTCAATTCGCAATATTACATGAATCGCAGGTCTTTAGCTCTTGGAATTTTGGCATCCTTATTTTGTATGGCCTCCTGCAACAACATTCCCGGCCACCTTTTTACTAAGAATAGTGCGGTAGAAAAGAGAAATGACAGTATTGCGAGCCTATTTAATCCCAGCATTGCGCAGCAAAAAGCGGTTAAATTAGATACTTTCTTTAAGACGCTTCAAAAGAAAACCGGATTCAATGGCACCGTTCTTGTCGCACAATACGGGAAGGTGATTTACAAGAGAGCTTTTGGCATTGCTAATAATTTCACAAAAGACCCTTTAAGCACGCGAACACCCTTTCAATTAGCGTCAGTCTCCAAGCAATTCACTGCTGTTTCGATTTTACAATTGATGGAACAAGGGAAATTAAAGCTGGATGATCGCGTAGAGCAACACATTCCCGGATTCCCTTACGATTCAAGCATCACGATTCGCAGTTTATTAACGCATAAATCTGGCCTACCTAATTATGCCTATTGTTTAGATAAGTATTATGATAAAAAAGCGCCGTTGACGAATGCCAAAGTCGTGGAGCTTTTCAACCGCATCAAACCCGGTATCGATTACCACCCGAATCGCCAGTTTCATTATAATAACACGAACTACATCTTATTAGCGTACATCGTCGAGCGAATCAGTGGAAAAGGGTTCAGGGAATACGTGAAAGAAAACATCTTCACCCCTGCTGGGATGAACGAATCCTTCGTTTATGATCCTCAGCATCCGGAACAACTGAAAAAATCAGCCACAGGTTATCAACCCAAACGTTCAGGACTTGCTGTCGTTGGATTCGATCATCTGGATGGGGTGACAGGAGATAAAGGAATCT
>JACCDY010827685.1_pt1 | contig 15636 bp, 23 predicted proteins | sample 7446391 | NCBI WGS metagenome assembly JACCDY01 (sample SAMN15323451, study PRJNA562643) | freshwater metagenome | isolation source: river surface water | place: USA:Blue River Watershed | collected 2017-08-18 | reverse complement strand
TTAATTTGTATATCTTTTATGTTGATAAAATCATCTGGAATTTTTTCAATCGGTATGTCCAAACATGAACTATATGTTTCTTTAAGTGGTTTTGATATATTTAATGTCTCGCATCTGGATTTAATGTTGGATGGAATGAAAGAGATGGATTCTGTAAATAAAATAAATTTTACATAATTGACTTGCATATAACTATAAAAAATATCCAAAATATCATTATGCACAGCATGAAAATTTTTACAAACAATAATTCCTATTTTATTATCATATTTACTTGTAATGATATCGATGATATGATAATATAACTCATTCCATAATGGACGTGGATTACATCCCAATAATTCCATATCAATTTCGTAGTGAATATCACTAATTTTAAAATGATAAGGTAATGTATTATGTTGAATATAAATATTTTTTTCATATTTTAAATGATGAACACTGTATTTTTTTATTATTTTTAACATTTGAGTGTATTTACCTACACCAGATGGACTATAAATAATTAAATTTTTAAAATCTTTAATATTGGAAGGTGTAGTAATTGATATTTCTGGATGTAAATTAGGTTCTTTTATATAATCTTCAAATTTTTCATCATTTAATTTTAACATTTTAATAATTAATACAATGAAATCTTTAATTAAAAATATATTTAAACTTATATTTTTAATTTTATAGAGTTATGATTTTAGCAATATCACCTGAACAATTTCAATCTAACTATTTATTCTTTTCAGAACCAACAAAAAATAACATTATTCATAATAGCTTATTTATTCGCATTTCTTATTCTCCACCAAATATTCAATTTATAGGATTATATATTTATATTGAAAATTCTAGTGATTTATTGAAATTATATGAAATTGAAGAACATATTTTAAACCTTTATAACATTCATAACAAAGAATTACGATATAATATTTATTCTAATTTAAAATACAAACAACATAATTTAAAAGGATATATCAAAATTTCAGGATTATCTGAAAACAAATCCTTTATTAGTATTGTTTATAAATTCATAGATCAACCATTTGTTCTATAATAATTTATGATCACATACTGAATCGAAATCAGTATAAACAACAATATACAAATCAAGACACTTAAATAACCATCCATTCCTTTATATACCACTTTTATATCTTCCATGATATGTACAATGTAGACATACAACTGAAAGATATAAATAAAAACAATCGCATTAATTACGGTTGAAAAATCATACCAAGTTGCTGGTAATTCATGATTTTGTATAACGTCTTGAAATGATGCATTTAATGATACATACCATCCTAATCCTGCTATGATTACAAATAAAGATAAACCATTATTCATAAATTGACTCCAAAATATATCTTTTTGATTATAATCAGTCTGATTGAACAATGCCATTTCACATAAAAAGATAAATAAGAGTGCAAATGTAATAATGGTTAATCCAATCATATTACCTTGTTCAGCATTAATCCATGATACGATAAATCCAGCTAAACATATAAAAAATAAGATATTAATGACATATTGAATATTATCTAAAAATTTAGATTGGATAATTTGTGTTGACTTAACCATTTATAATATAATATAATAATATATTAAATGAGTGAATTTGTCCAACCCAATGCAAATACTTACATGACCATTAAAAAAATTGTATCCATTCATTCAGAAGATCGAGACATTACTAAATTTCCAGCAGCATCATTGTTTGATGTACAATTACCGACTGATTATAAAAACATTGTATCCATTACATTAGACAACATTGATATTCCCAAAAGTGTTTATGTATTTTCAAATCATTTACAAAATATTAAACTTACTTTTTATGTTATACCAGTTCATACATTAGGTTCTGGTATGTCACCTACTACCTTTGCGGAATGGGATTATACAACAGGTATGGCATTATTACAAAACAAAAATGGATATACAATTACAGTTACTGAAGGAAATTATAGTTCAGAAGAAATGAAAAATGAATTAACTGGATTGATGAATGAAGCTGTAACCAATTATTTAAAAAGTGTTGGAATTACAACAGATTATAACTATTTTACGATTGTCAATCATGATATTAATTTTAAATTTATTTTTGGAAATGAACGTGATATCTTTGCTTTTGATTTTACCAAAACATATGATTATGCATGTCCACAAGCAACCTACAATGTATTCAATCAATATTTTTTATGGGGGTTAGGATCATATTTAGGATTTAATAAAGAAGTGTATACCAGTGTTAAAACAACTGATGCAATTTCATTTTTTTGGGCAGAAATAAGCTGGTTTAAACCAGAAGGAACAGATAGAACATTTTATTACATTGAACCTCCTAATTCTTATAATTTAATAGGTGAGACACAATTTTATATGGAATTATCGGGATATAATAGTATTGATGAAATCTTTCCATATACAGAGCGTAGTTCAAATATGTATAATGCAAAACAAAATGCATCAATTGATATTGCATTCGCAAAAATAGCGAATGTACAAGGTGAAACCGTTACACCTAATTATAATTTAACCAATTCGTTTTTTTCTGATCCTCCATTAGAAAGATTACAAAAAATAAAAGTAAAACTACGTTATCATAATGGTTTATTAGTAGATTTAAGAAATCAAAATTTTAATTTTAGTTTATCCTTTAATTTATTACGTCCTGATATTCCAAAAGGTTATTTTATATCTAAACCACCTACTTATTTAATTAAATAATTAATTGGATATATTTTTAATTGGAATAGATGATAAAGTAATGTATAATGAATTTTCAGTTTCAATGATGTATTCACTGCTAATTTTATATACTTTTGCAATAGGAGAAGTATATTCATCTGAACTTTTGACTAAAATTTTTTCACCTGATTTACGAATGCCAATCATAACACGAGGATCAGACCCTTCAATTGAACTTGTCCAATAATCAAGCATGATAGGTTTGTCATTTAAAATTGCTAATTTAGTTGCCTGTATTAATACTTGTTCAGAAGGCATTTTTGTGTCAATAGATTCACTTTTATTATCTACTTTTGCCATTATATTTTATATAATTAAAATAGTTTACTTAATTATCCGCAAGTGACAACGAAATATATTTCCTAAATTTTTTAGGTTGAAATTCTTTTTTAACATGAACACTATTTAAATCAACAACTTTTGTATATTCAATTGTCATTATGTTAGCAATGTATTCATATATTTTATTCAAAATAATTTCATTGCATTTACCAACGATCAATATACTTCCTGTTCTAAATATCATAAATGAAACCACATTTTTATTGTTTTTTGGAATTAATAATAATTCATCTTCATCATAATAAATTTTACATTGAATTCCAGGATAAGAACAAGAATCATAAATTGCTGAAATTTTATAAGTATGTCTTAAAATCTGATATAAATTTTCACGATTGATATAATATCCACAATTGAAATTAGAATTAATCAATACAATTTCTTCACTTCCTTCTTTATAATAAATAGGAGAAGTTACAATTTTATTAATATAACTTACTAATAATTCAATAATGGTATAAATTTGTTCATTTTTTTGTATTCCTGGAATTTCTAATCTTCCTGTATTGAATACTTTTACATGAAACTCTTTATACAAGTCATTCACTAAGATACGCATGATCAATACAACACAATTGTAAAATGCACTCTTCTTTTTAATTCGATATGCTAATAAATCGCGTTTTGAAATACCAATGCTCACTTTACGTATATCTTTATAGTTAATTCTACCTGCATTTGAATTTTCAATATGTTGAATGATAGTAACATTTTTATATTCATATTTTTCTAAATGTTGATCAATCAATTCTACTTCTTCAGGACGAGTACTATTAAATTTCATTTCTTTTTTAAGAATTCCTGTTTCCATATTGTTATAAGAAATAATAGGTAAATTCCAAAATATTTCTTTTAAATCTATGGTTGAACTTAAATAAGCAATGATTGTTTTAGTAGATATATAAATATTGGTAGATACTGGATTATCCGATGATTGAATTGGTTCAACTTTTTTAATGGTTTCAATTACTGGTTCATTATTATTTAAAAAAGACTCCCATTCATCATTCAAATCCATTCTTTAGATCCTTTTTTTAATTGATATTATTAATATAATTAATATCAATTTTTATATTTATATTTGTTTTTTAAGTTATTTTTTATATTTATTTATTAATTCATCTACATACTCTTTAAAATAATACTCACCATTGGGTTGATCTGGATTTTTAAGTTTAGATCGAATATATCGAATGAAATAGATCATAAATAAAATATACAATATTATGATTTGAGTGTCAGTCATATATTAGCGTTTAGATTTTTTAGTACTTGATTTTCGGCTATGTTTTTTGCTACTCTTCTTTTTCATACTCTTCTTAGATCCAAACGTATGGCTACCAACTGTTTGTTTATGTTCTCCTAAATGATTTTGTTTGGTTGCTAAAGTTGCTAATTTCTTAGATACAATACGACCATGTTTGTTTTGCTCTAAATCTTCTTTGGTTAATCCTCCAGCTGTTTTATACGCAGTTTCATGATATACAGATGCACGAGAACCAATTAAATCCTTGTATTTTTTGCCATTAATGTGGTAGAATCCATCACTCAAACGAATATGTTTTTTCATATATTATATAAAAATATATTATTTATAAAAATATTAAAAAGAATAAAATTTTATAGTATAATGGATAAATCTTCTATACTTAAGGCTTTTGTAAATCATTTTGATGAATTTATTGAAGATATTTTAAAAGTTTACCCAGAACATCCTAAACTACTTAAATGTAAAATGTATTTTGATGGTCTTAAAAAAACAAACCCTAGAATTATTATCAATGTATGGAAAGAATATGTAAACTCTAAATATCGCGATCTTATTACGAATGGTGATGTCCAGTTTTTTTTAAATAAAGATTTTAATGATGATATTCAAGATACATCCAATCCTAATAAAGTACACCAGGAAATTGAAGAATTAAGATCCATTGTAAAAACCTTTTCTGATGACAATTTAAATAAATCCATGAAATATGTACAAAATTTAACAAAATTAAGTGATATGTATTAATTAGTAAAGATTTAAAGGAACTTTATCTATTGTTTTTATAAATGGAAGAATTCAATAAAATCATCAAGGATTTCATTCATGACCTTCTCACTACCTTCCCAGAAATTGAACTGACCACTGAACTGTCAAATATTCATCATAATACTTCTTCTGATGAAGATTTTAAAGTTATTTATGATTATATCAAACAACATTATACGAGCCTATTTTTCGATATTTTATATCAAAATGCAGATATCTTTAATCAAGAATTATTTTTATTACCTAACATTGATTTTTCATTATTATGGAAAGATAACATTTCCGATAAAACACGTAGTATCATTTGGAAATACATTCAATTACTATCTGTCTGTGTAGTCTATGATACTAAAGATGGTAATGAATTTGGAAATATATCTGAAATATTAAAATCCATTAATCAAGATGATTTAAAATCGAAATTAAATGATTTATTTGGAAATATGGACGATTTTATGAAAGATTCTGATTCAAAGCCAAATGCAGAAGATTTTCATTCTCATTTAAATGGATTATTAGGTGGTAAATTAGGAGCTTTAGCAAAAGAAATTGTAGATGAAACCTCTGATGATTTTAAAGAGGTATTGAACATTAACGAAAATATGGATATGAAAGATATATTCAATCAAGTTACTAAAAATCCAGGTAAACTCATGGGTTTAGCAAATAAAATTAATTCTAAGATTGAAACCAAATTAAAATCAGGTGATATGAAAGAAAGCGAAATCATGGAAGAAGCTAAAGAATTACTTCAAAAAATGGAAAATTTACCAGGTATGGATAAAATTGGTCAATTACTTAAAAAATTTGGAGGTAAAATGGATATGAAGGGTATGCAAAATAAAATGAATCAAAATATCAATCAAGCTAAAATGAAAGAACGTATGAAAACGAAACTTGAGAAAAAACAAGCTGAAATGAAACCAGAAATGAAAGAAACCTATGTTGAAAAATCAATTGATGAATTATATGAATCCATTTTTAGCACAGGTGAAGTTGTAGAAAAAACTCCAAAAAAGAATACGGAATCTATAAAAAAAAATAAGAAGGGTAAAAATAAAAAATAATCAATATATATAATGAGTTGGATTTCAAATCCTAGTATATTATGGAATAAAGATCATATCTATGAATTAATACCAACTAGTTCTATGTCATATGATGAAAAATTCAATGCAATTACCCGATTGATTATTGTTGTTACTTTATTATTTTTCTTTTTTAAAACTACATTTATTGTCATTATTGTTGGAATCCTTTCTGTTTTTGGATTTCAATATTTTTATAAAAAAGAAGGGTTTACTACATTTTATGAACGTACAAATAGACCTATTCCAAATGCAACCATGCCTACTGTTCAAAATCCATTGATGAATGTACTCATGTCAGAATATACAGAGGATCCTACTAGAAATGAAGCAGCTCCTTCTTATTTACCAGCGATTGATAAAAAAATCATTCAAAGTGTTAAAGAACAAACTAACTTAGATTTATACCAAAATAAATTTAGTGATTATCAATTAGATCAATCCATGAGAAATTTCTATACTACTGCTAACAGTACTATACCTAATAAACAAGGCGAATTTGCTGATTTTTGTTATGGGGATATGATATCGGCTAAAGAAGGAAATAACTTTGCATTATTGAGACAAAATCCAAGAATTGGTGGTGTTATTAATTAAAATATTTTATTATAATATAATATGTTTAATGCACAAACTAGAATTGGAGAAGATAAATGTGGATTAAGTCAAGAAAGTATACAAAACGTTGCCTATTCTAATTATTTATTAACTAATTTTTATGTTAATGATTGTACGATGCAAAAACCAATTGAATTTGCTACCAATTATAAATCCATGATGTTTAATGCTCCTGGTGGTGTAGGAAATCAATGTGGATTAAATGGATGTAATATTGATATCAACAATGAATTATTAATAGGTAGTGTTCAAACACATCCTAAATGTAAAGTATCCTTATTTCAACGCCAGTTTTCAACTGTTCCATATTTAGGAAGAGGAACTGGAAATGTTGATTTAGAAACTCAAATATTAAGAAATAAAGAAGTACTTGAATCTTCTCGAAAATCACAAAACCCTACTTCTGAAATTGAAAATAATCCTTTAAAACAATATCCTATGTTAGACTCCATTCGAAGTACCATTACCAATCCAAAATATTTAGTTGAAGGTGCTGCAGCAAGTGATTGGACACGAGGTGGTATGTCGACACGTGACCATAAAATTAAATCCGGTAAAAATTAAATATTATTATTTCCATATTATTTAAAATGAATCATATGGAATTTACTTATTTTGATAAACAGAATGATGATTGTTATCAAAAAGAATTGTTATCCTTTTTAAATTTAAAAGAGGACGGTGATATCTTTAATCAAATGCATCTTAAAATTATGAATATATATACATCTTTTACATTTGATTTATCTACTGTTTATGAATTAATGAAAAAAGAAAAACATTTACAATTTTTTACATCTCAAGAATATTTATTTTTAGTTTTATTTAGCTATGATTATCTTTATTTATTTGGACCTCTTTTATATTCTATTTTAAATCATTTAGATTATACTCCTCATTATGATAAATTATTGGAAAAATTAAATCACATCTAAATATATTATGGCAAGTACACGAAATAATAATACTCTTGAAAATTATAAATTACAACAACATCAAATTGAACGTCAACGTGATTGGATTATGGATCAAACTAGTAGAGTAAATCAGATGAGTGCATATCCTTGTTATGGAATGAATAATCCATCTATGCCATCTACCTTATTATGCAATAATCCTGTTGAAGTAGAATCCTTTTTATTTGGAATTAGTGCTAATAATTTTGTAAATCCTGTACCTGTTCCTACCTATCAACCTAAACCATTAGCGAATGTTAAGTTATTTGATAAAGTTCCTTTATATATACCAAAACAACAATTTGTATACAATCAACGTCCATCTATGTATAATTAATTTTTTTTTGTAAAAAATTATATTTTTTTATAAAAATTTTATAAATTTTTTTATTTTTTTTATAAAATTTTTTTATTTTTTTTGTAATATTTTTTTCATATTTTTTTTATTTTTTTATAAAATATTTAATATATATGAGTATTTGTAAACAAACTTATTATAATAATGGAAGTTATTTAAGAGCAAGATCTAATGAAAAAGCTATATGTGAATTAATTACTTCTATTGAAAATGGCACTGTAATTCCATCCATTGTAAATGGAGGAACATTTTTAGATTCTATTATTATTAACGGTGATTTAACTGTTAATGGAACAGTTAATTATCAAACAATGTCATTTGATTCCATTACAGTACCCACTATATATACGAATACAATTACCTTTTGTAATAATTATGTAATTACATGTAGTGAAAATGGTATTGATGTATATACAAATATTAATGCCCCCAATATAACAATTGATACAGGTATAATTAATACGTTTACTTCAACCACAATAACAGCAAGTGATATTACATGTACTAATATGAATGATATAAGCAACATAACAGTTGATACAGCAAATATTAGTAATCTAAATGTTACAAATTCTGTAGATACTTTAGGAATCACTACATTGGATTCATCGAATGCAATCATTACAGATTTATCCTCTACATCGATTACATCAGATACTATATACACATCCACTATACTACCAGTTAGTACTGATATTGGTATTGGATATACCGGTGGAAATATAAATATAAATGCACCAATTACAGTTCAATATACTGATTCATTGACGAGTATCAATCAAATTGGATATAATTATTATAGTTTAACTCAAAGAAATGCAAGTGTATCTACATCAAATACTACTAATTTTGTATTTTCTCCACTGTCATCTGATTCAACCCCACCTATTCATTTACCGGCCGGAGTATATAGAATAGATGTTAATCTATCCGTTGTTGCTACTACTTTAAATGTTACAACAATAACATGGTATGCTGGATATTGTTATTCTACTGCGTTACCCATGACAAATGCAAATACAACAAGAACAACTTTAATTGGATCTGGTGGAGTGTTAGATACATCATATACAACTGGATCTACAAAATTGGAATATTTTTCATGTGGAGGAGTATTTACAGTTACATCAAGTGATTCAAATAGCAGATATTATGCAGGATTTGGATCGATTTCATTGGGTACAATTACAGGAGGTACAGCGGATTGTAAAATTATATCATGTTTTATAACAAGAATTGCATAAATACTTTAGAAATTATATTTTTTCGTTTATTTAAATAAAAAAATATAAATAATTAAAATATAAATGGATGCACCTGTAGAAAAGAAAAAAGTATCTGATATTGTTATTTCATCTCAAACCGATGCATTGAATGTATTGGTAGGATTTGTTAATTTAGCACAACAGCGTGGAGTATTTTCAATTGAAGAATCTGCAAAGATTTGGGAATGTGTAAATAAGTTTCAACCCCCTAGTAATTAAATATTGATATTGTATATATGTTTACACGATTAAAAGATGATCCATATGTTATCAAAAAAGAATTACAACAAAGTACAGATCAAGGATTATATTATTTAAATACACCTGGTATAGGTACAAAAATAGATTATATAGCTGATCCACAAATACGATTACAATATTGGGGGGCTAATTTAAGAACCAATTCCATTGATATTGAAAATAGTTTACGAGGATTAACTACTCCTTTAAGTCCTTTAGATTGTAATAAAAGTGTAATACCTAAATCAGTATTACAACGTTATCAATCAAATGAAAATGAAATAACACATCAATCTAGAACAATGATGCCTGCATGGAAATTAAGATGTGAAGAAACAAAACGATGGGATTATGCAATCCCAGATCCTAATAAAAAAATATTTATACCTTTTCAACAATATACACGTATTCAAGAAAAAGATCAATTTAATAAACATTAGGATGTTGACAAATTACATTAGGAAATATTTCAATTCCTAAAAATAAATCTTGATTAAATTCAGGCACCATTTCAGGTTCAATATTTAGAATGACCATATATGAATCAGTTTTAAACGATGGAAATGGAATATCAATCGAATGAATCATATTTGGTGGAAGATATGGATATTTAGAATATAAATATTGTTCCATCATTTGTTTCAATGTTAATTTGTCATAAGTCGTTGAAACATAAACTGCAAACATCCTCTTTTTTTTATATTATATAATAAATGATTTATACTTCAATTTATTATATTATATTAGGTTATAATGGAATTAGTAATACCAATGATAGCTGCAGGAGGATTATATGTATTATCTAAGCATAAACAAAAAACAAATTGTACAACTGAACCATTTAAAAACAAAGCACTTGATTACACGGAAATGTCATATCCAAATCAAGAATATCCAAATTCTCAAAATAATATAAATTATTATCCAAACCCAAACAATGCTATGGATAAATATTTTCAAAAACCAGTAGAATCCAATGAATTAGTAAACAGTATTTCAGGTAAAAAAATACCTAAAAATCAATTTGTCGTCAATGGAATGGTAAGTAATTTTGGTAAACAAAAAAATATAGGAAATTATGATGAATTTGATAAAAACATTGCTTCTGGAAAATTAGATCAATATGTAAGTGCTGGTCGGTATGATATTGCAAAAACAGAAACTGCACCATTATTTAAGCCTGAAACAAATATTGAATATGCAAATGGAGCACCAAATCAAAGTGATTTTATTCAATCTAGAATGAATCCATCTATGGCAATCAAAAATATAAAGCCATTTGAAAGTCAAATGGTTGGACCCGGATTAAATCAAGGATATGGAAATCAAGGTAGTGGTGGTTATAACTCGGGAATGGAAGCACGTGATTTATGGCGTGATAAAACTGTCAATGAATTAAGAGTAGAAACAAATCCTCGTGTTACCTATTCATTGAATGGACATGAAGGACCAAGTGAAACAATGATTAAATCTCAAGGTACGATTGGTAAAGTTGAAAAATATCATCCTGATACATTTTATGTCAATACACCGGAGCGTTATTTTACAAATGTAGGAGATGAAAAAGCACCTACTATGCATAATATTCAACCTGAAACTCATTCGGATCGTGGTGTATCTCAACAAAATTATACAGGAGTTTCTAATGGCGAAACAAAACCGATGCAACATGGTCTTTATCACGAAGGACATCGACAACAATTTACAACGCCAATGAATATGACTCCTGCCCGAACAAATGTAGATGGTAATAATTTACAATCAAGACAATCGAATTATGATTTACCAAATAATGCACGATCAAGTAATCAACAACCCGAATCATTTGGAATTGCTACTGGTCTTATCAATGCAATTACTGCTCCTTTAATGGATGTTTTACGTCCATCGCGTAAAGAAAATACAATTCATTCATTACGATCAGGAAACCCTGTACCAAGTGTACCTAATATTACATCACATTATCAAAATAAACTTGCACCTACAATCCGTGATACAACTCAATATAGTCCATATCAATTAGGACAACGCATTACAGATGCAAAAGCAGATGGATATAAAATTGCGTCGTATGATCCAGTATATACGCAGCGTGATACAACTACAACCTCTTATATTGGTAATTCATCTGCATCCAATCCAGCGCAAATGTATATGGGTACACAGAATACAATTGAAACCAATCGAGGGTTTCATGAAGGAAGAACAAATCAAGGGAATACAAATCAGTTCAATTCGTACGTGAATGTAGAAAGTCATAATCGAGTACATCAATCCTATATGGGAAATCCAATGGGTAGACAAAATATACCGACGATGGATACACATGGAAGTATTGGAATGCCATCGTATACAGAGAAAGAAAATGATCGATTGAATCCAGATTTATTACAAGCATTTAAAAATAATCCATATACACATAGTTTACAATCAGTAGTATAAAATCTAAGGATTATATATGTTGAAAAAAAAAGAAAAAATAGAAGAAAAAAAAACAGAAGATATGGATGAGATTATAGAAATCAATGATTTATCTAAATATTATTTTGCAAAACATAAATATGAAGAAAATTATAGAAGAAAATTAAAAAAATTAAGAGATACAAAAGGAAAATTATCTGATGTTAAAAACAAATGTATTTTTTGTAAAAAAGATTTAGGAATGACATTTACCAATCAAAAAGATACAGATAATAATATACGTATTTTATCATATACATGTAATAATAACCCATCATGTACTACGTATACAGTAAATGTTCCATTATGTAGTACTATTTCCAAAGAAATAACTAAATTTAAAAATAATTATGAAGATATATATGATATTATCATGCGATCTAAATACAATATATTATTTAATTACATTACAAAAATCAATGATTTTGATCTATTGAAAGAAAATATCATTTATTATAAAAATACGTTAGATCATTTAATTAAAACAGAACAAGATATCATTCATGATAAAGATAGAGAACAACAATTCATAGAATTACAATTAAAATTAAGTCAAGCCATTGTACAAGATAGAGAATCTAAAAATATAAGTATTCAACGAGATATTGTTGATATCAATCAACAATTACAAGATTTAAAATATTCTAAGTTAGAATTTCATAATTTATCCAATGTAGACAATGAACTATTTATGACTCCATATAACTTAAAAGATTTTGAAATTATATATTCATAATATATGTATATTCACCCTATTCTTTTTATCATTAGTTTTATCATTGGACTTATAATGATTTATATGTCACCTGTTGAATATAAAACAGTTTTACTCGAACCTACTTATGACAATTTAGATAAATATCAATATATTGATTCAAATGATCAATGTTATCAATTAGTGGCAAATTTAGTAGATTGTAAATCAGCAAATCATATCACTAAATTTATAAAATCTTAATTTATAATATATGAAATTGAAATCACTCATTCATTCAGAAAAAGGAAAAATCATCATCTCTATTTTATTAGGATTTGGTATTGCTACCTTATTTAGAAAATCATGTACGGATTCAAATGGAAATAATACATGTGCTAATTATCAAATCAAAAAACCAGATGAATCTACATTTGAATCTGATGGAAAATGTTATACAATTCAACAAGTAAAATCAAAATGTAGTAATAAACCTTATGCTTTAATTGCGTAAAATTATAAAATAATATCCATTCTATTATTTTATAATGAGTACAAATATTTCTGATTTACCAATGAGTCCACAGAATCCTCAACCTTTAGTACAATCTCAACAATTACCCCAACAAATGCCTCAACAAATGCCACAACAATTACCACAACAAATGAGTCAACCACAATATTTAGTTCCTCAAGGAAATACAGATTTACCAGCACGTGATATACCTCAACATACTTCATCTCATACAATTGATCCAACTACCATTCCTAATTATTTACCATCTCAAGGACCACAATATATAGCAGATCCACAATATTCAGTACCTCCTACAAATCCATCTCAATATGAAGTATCCGATGAATTTAAAATACCTATTTTATTATTTATTCTTTATTATTTATTTCAATTTCCATTGGTTAATACTATGATCTTAAGAATCTTTCCCAATATGTTAAATGCATCAGGTCATTTAACTTCTACTGGTACTATTGTAAAAAGTATATTATTTGGTGCTTTTTATTATATGTTGATTAAAGGATTAATATATTTTAGTTAATATATATGTGTATATGTCCTAAAAAAGCAATATTACCAACTGGTACATTGATGCCAAATACATCCAATGAATCTACTAAAATGATTCAAGCCAAAAAAATAAAAACAAATTTAGGATTTACTTTTTATAATAACAATCCAATTGTATTTGATATATTGATTGGAACCATTCAATATATAAAAATCATGACATTCTATTATAAATCAAATCCTATTCCTTTTTATGCAATGCAATGGAATGAATATGGTTCAACTTATGAAGAATCGATACAAAATGCTGCAATTTATTTAACTTTATTAAGTACTAAAAAAATACCAAATTCTGTTATTTTTCCATTTTTTACTAAAGATAATTTAGTATATGCATTAGGTTTTCAAAAAGGAAATATCATTCAATATACAGTAAATCCATATGATTCTTATTATTATGCTTATTATAAAAATGCTTAAAAATAAAAAATCAACTAAATGGCGTGTGTTTTTCACTTAAGGTCTGAACACACAAACACCCCCGAACAATAGTCAAGATACCATTCAACTTACTACCTGGCTTGGCAGTACAGCTGAGGAAAGCACCTCTTTCTTGTTCTAACCTTTCACAAATCTTATTTTGTAGGAGGCTATCCCATCTAACGCGTATGATATAAGAGCGGTATGTTTTCTACGCAAGGGTCAAACAGACAAATCCCAACTTGATGATCCGTAGTCTCAATTTTTTTCTTTTTTGTTTTTCTGAATGTAGAGATGTTGGTTAATATCCAAGATAAACTCTACACGTGGAGGGCGCTCAACGTGAGCACCCATCGGCCTCAGTGGGTGGTTAACACCCATAGAAGCCGTTGGCGTCCGACTGGTTCAGAGAGACACCCGCCTGCTTGGCGGGGGCCTTCTTCCCATCGGGTTGTCCCACCTTCCCGGCGGGTCGGGCCGCCTTCTTGGCGGGGCGCGGCTCTTGCTCAGGAGCGGGGCCCACCGGCTTGGGGGCACTCGTCTTCTTGGCGGGACTGGCCTTCGAGGCCATGGTCGCTTGTCCCGCGGGAGGGTCCGCTTGCCCCGCGGAGAGGGCCGCCTGCCCGGCGGGTGGGTCCACATTCTCAGTGGCAAGGATCCCCGCCAAGCTGGCGGAGGGTGCTGCTTGCTGCGAAGCGAGGTACCGGTAGTGCAACTCCATGTCGGCTTGACACTGGTCCGGCGGGGGGAGCACGAAGCCCGGCGTGATATATTCATCGAGGATGCATTTGCATGCCTTCTCGGTGAAATCACAAAACGCGGAAGTGTTCTCCGTGGACGCCGGATCAGCAGGAAGTAAGCTGGTCCAGAAGTCGAGGGTGGATACCTCTTCATCGGTCGAGCCGACGATAGCCCCGGTCACATCCGCTGCAAATTTCCGCAAAGGGCAATGGTAGTAGCCCGTGGTGCCGAACAATCCACTGTAGACAGCGAAATGCGCGTACTGGGCGAGCCTTGGCGTGCGGAGATCAACAAGCAACCGCTCATAGAACGCATTCTGGAGCGAGATGAGAGTCGGTGCGGGAGGTGCGGGGGGCGCAGCGGCAGGGGACGCGGCTGCGGGAGGGCGCGAAGGAGGGATGCCCGCTTTGCTTTGGCCATTGCTAGGCTTCTGCGAACGGGTGGATGGTGCAGCCGCGGCGCGTGCAGCTGGACCAGGGGTCCCACCCGTCTTGTGCTGGCCTTGGTGTGGCTTGCGCTGAGGGATGGGAATCAAGTAGGTGAACATCTGAGTGTCGGAATAGGAATCCCGAACGCAAACG
>JACCDY010334244.1_pt1 | contig 15648 bp, 14 predicted proteins | sample 7446391 | NCBI WGS metagenome assembly JACCDY01 (sample SAMN15323451, study PRJNA562643) | freshwater metagenome | isolation source: river surface water | place: USA:Blue River Watershed | collected 2017-08-18 | reverse complement strand
TATCAAGCTGAGTTGCTGCCTGATCGAAAAGTCGGGCTATGCATTCGGCAGCTATTTGTCTGTGAGTCAGCAACTCGTTTGGCAGCGAATTCAAATGCGCCAAGGCCACGTGTTTGGCTTCGTGAAATGCTTTGTTGCTAATCGTTTGCCCCGCCAGCAATCTTGCCGCTGATGATATCCATCACGCTGGTGTCGGCGAGCGTTGTGACATCGCCAATCGGGCGATCTTCTGCAACATCGCGAAGCAGGCGACGCATGATTTTTCCGCTTCGGGTCTTCGGCAACTCGGCAACCACAATAATGGTTCGCGGTTTGGCGATTGGGCCAATTTCTTTCGCAACGTGATCGCGCAGAATCTTTGAAACGTCGGCGTCAGAGCCGGCTGCTTCGATTTGATTTTGACGCAGAATAACAAACGCGACAACTGCCTGGCCGGTGGTTTCGTCTTTCGCGCCGACGACAGCTGCCTCGGCGACAAAAGGATGCGAAACCAGAGCGCTCTCGATTTCAGCCGTCGACAAACGGTGACCCGAAACGTTCATCACATCGTCAACTCGACCGAGCAACCATAGGTCGCCCTCTTCATCCCACTTAGCTCCGTCGCCGGCAAAATACTTGCCCTCGAACTTCGACCAGTAGGTTTCTTTGAAGCGGTCTGGGTCGCCCCAGATGCCACGCAGCATCGACGGCCAAGGCTCGGTTAGCACCAGCAATCCAGGCTCACCGCGACCGAGTTCTTTGCCCTCGTCGTTGAGCACAGCGGCCGAAACTCCAGGCAGCGGCACCTGCGCCGAGCCCGGCTTCAGTGTGGTCACGCCAGGCAGCGGCGACACCATGATGGCGCCGGTCTCGGTTTGCCACCAGGTGTCAACTATCGGGGCTTGCCCGCCGCCGATGTGTTCGCGGTACCACATCCATGCTTCTGGGTTTATTGGTTCGCCGACAGAACCAAGAACACGGATGCTCTTGAGGTCGTATTTGTCTGGAATCTCGCTGCCTAGCTTCATGAATGAGCGAATCGCGGTTGGCGCTGTGTAGAAGATGCTCACTTTGTATTTTTCGATGATGCTCCACCAGCGACCCCAGTCTGGAATGTCTGGTGTGCCTTCGTAAATTACCTGGCTTGCACCGTTGGCGAGCGGGCCGTAAACGACATACGAGTGGCCGGTGATCCAACCAACGTCGGCGGTGCACCAGTAAACATCTTTCTCGGCATGCAGATCGAAAACATTTTTGTGCGTGTATGCGGCTTGAGTTAGATAGCCACCAGAAGTGTGCAAGATGCCTTTTGGTTTTCCGGTGGTTCCCGAAGTGTAAAGAATGAACAGCGGATGCTCGGCGTCGAATGCCTGGGCCTCGTGTTCTTCGCTAGCGCTGCCAACGATATCGCTCCACTCAACGTCACGACCTTCGACCCAGTTGACAGATTGGTTGGTGCGACGAACTACTAAAACATTTTTCACCGATGGGCACTTGCCCGCACTTAGAGCTTCGTCGACTGCGGGTTTTAGCGCACTTGCCTTGCCCTTGCGATATCCGCCGTCTGCCGTGATGACGAGTTTTGCCTCTGCGTCTTCAATGCGTGAGCTGAGCGACTCGGCGCTGAAGCCACCGAAAACAACGCTGTGCACCGCACCGACTCGAGCGACCGCCTGCATTGCGATCACTGCCTCGGGAATCATCGGCATGTAGATCGCAACTCGGTCGCCGGCTTTAATGCCAAGAGCAGTTAGGGCATTCGCTGCCTTTTTCACTTCGCGGGTGAGCTCTGCATAGGTGAGTTCTTTTGTGTCGCCAGGTTCGCCCTCAAAGAAGAGCGCGGTGCGCTCGCCGTTGCCGGCCTCAACGTGTCGGTCTAGGCAGTTGTAGGAGATGTTGAGTTTGCCATCGGCAAACCATTTGGCAAACGGCGCATTGCTGAAATCTAAGGTCTGGGTGAAGGGCTTGTGCCAATGCAGCTCTCGAGCCTGCTTGGCCCAGAATGCAAGCCTGTCGGCCTTTGCTTCGGCATAGAGACTGGCCTGTGCGATGGCTTGTCGGGCAAACGCCTCACTCGGCGCGAAGTGATAATTCTCGGCAGACATCGTTGTCCTCCTGCTTTTGTTTCCTGCTCGTCATAATGCCACAGATTGAAATCTCAATTTCGGGTCAGCTTTCGATTTCTCAAAATTCGCTGGTAAACCGTTGAAAATTCGCCGATGTAGCAACGAATGGGGGTAGCCGAAGATTATGCTTTAAGGGCTGGCTAGTTCCAGCAAGTTATACCGATTCCCCCAATCAGGTATAACGGGCGGCAGGTTTCCCCCAAACCTGCCGCCATCTCTCTTTAATCCCCAGATTTGCGTGGAACATCCCGCACCCTTTGGTCATCGATAATCCTTGGCCTATGTTTACCCAGCCCGAGCTCGTGCCCATAGCCCAGCTTCTTGCCGAGTCGGGGGTGAGCGACCTGGTTTTCAACGGTTACGCTCACGCTTCGGTTCTTCGCCACAATCGCTGGTCGCCGGTGCAATCGGGTTTTGAAAACGAAGAGCAGCTTGCAGCTGCTGCGAAGTTGTTGGCGTGTCTCGGCGGCAGGCAAATAGATCTGGCGCACCCTTTTGCTAGCGCTAACCTCGACAAAGTGCGGGTTCACGCGATGCTGGCTTCGGCGGTTAATCGGCAAACCCATCTTTCGATTCGCGTTCATGCCTCACGCGACCTAGCGCTGAGCCAGTGGCTCGGGGTAAATCAAATTGAGCAGGCGCAGGTTCAGCTGTTGCAAAGAGTGCTCGATAGCAGAGAGAGTTTTTTGATTAGTGGCTCGGCAGGTGCCGGAAAAACAACTTTGCTAAGAGCGTTGCTTTCAGAAGTTGCTGCCGAGCGCGTCATCACCATCGAAGACACCGCCGAGTTACAACTGCTCTCAAAGCAGTGCGTTTCTCTTGTTGCGCGCGAGCCCAATCTCGAGGGTCGAGGCGAGATAACGCTCAATCAACTTCTAGTTGAGTCGCTTCGAATGCGCCCTGATCGAATAGTTGTCGGCGAGGTGCGATCTGTAGAGCTAGTCACTTTGTTGCAAGCCAGCAGCTCTGGGCACTGTGCGGCAGCAACTATCCATGCGTCTTCTATAGAACAGGTATCTTCGCGAATCGAATCGATTGCCATAGCCAGTCATTTCGAGCCCAGCCAAATTGCTACCCTCGCCAAGCACTCGATACCGTGGCTTATTCATGTGTCAACCGATGGTTCGCGTCGCCACCTAGAAATTCGGCGCAATGTCTGATCGTGAAGTATTTGCAAAGTTCAACTCGTTGATGGCTGCTGGTCTATCCATCGAGCAGGCCACGCGAATTGCAGACCCGTCTCGTCTGAGTGAGCAGTTTCAGAAGCACTATCGATTGCTTATGGCTGTTTGCCAAGAGGCTGGCGGGTCGCCGGTGTTGGCCTTGCGCAATCTCGAGAAAATCGCCGAACTGCAGCAAGAAAGCGAGGCGAAACTTCGGGTGGCCGGCGCTATGCCCAAGGCCACTGCGCGACTCGTGCTCTTGCTTCCACTGGGTTCAACGCTGTTCGGGCAGCTGCTAGGACTAGGTTCAGTTGCCGTCTTTTTCGAGTCTTTACCTGCGCTCGTTTCTCTCTTGATTGGTTTACTGCTGCTCATTTCGGCACAGGCCTGGTCGCAGCGCATAATCAACAGCACAAACAAATTGCAGCAGGGCAACGAGATTGTGTTCGATGCAATCGCTCTCTGCCTTGACGCCGGATTGCCACTAAGGCAATCGCACGAGCTTTCGACCAACGCTTTTGCAAAGATTTTTGAAATTCAAGTTGGTGACGAAACAAAGAGTGACTTAGCCGATCTCGTGAGATTCGCAGAACTTTCTGGTGCGCCAACAGCAAAACTGCTTCGCAATTGCGCAGAAGAGAGTCGGCGACAAGCGGCTTATGCGCAAGCTGAAAATCTTGAGCGTGTTTCGATTCGGCTTCTTGCTCCGCTGGCGGTTTTTGTCTTGCCAGCATTCGTGCTGATTACGGTTTTGCCAATCACAATTTCACTCATCACAAACTAACGACAGGAATGCATTGAAAAACAAAAGTCTCGCACAGCAAATTCGAACGTTCTGGTTTCGAGACGACACCGGTGCCGCAACGGCAGAGTATGCGATTGCCACTATGGCGGCCGTCGGTTTTGCGGGTTTACTCGTGGTGATCATGCGCAGCGAAGAGGTGAAAGAGATCTTGCTAGATCTAGTGCGCAGCGCACTGACCTACACCGGCCAAGATGAAACCGCGGGCAACCAGTGACACGGGCGCCATCACGGCCGAGTTTGCCGTGGTGCTGCCAACCGCGTTCATGATTCTTTCGATCTCACTTGCTTCGCTATCGGCTCAGCTTGAGCGGTTCAAACTGGTGTCACTGGCCGCCATGATCTCTCGGGCAGCGGCTAGGCAAGAGCCAATTGATGTATTGAACGCGGTCTTCGCCGAGCAACTCGAGGGTCGCAGTTTCACCATCAACAGCCGGGGCGCGATGGAATGCGTCGAGGTCTCGCAAACCCTCAAAATCGCACTTTTGCCCGATTTGGGGCTGCGACTCGCCGAAACGCAGTGCGCGAGAAAAATCGGTCTCTAAAAGTGGCATTTCAACCCAAATTGACCGACAATCGAGGCTCTGGCACGGTTTTAGGCCTCGGCCTGGTGCTAACCGCCCTAGGTGCCCTGCTTGCCAGTAATTTAGCGGTTTTTGTCTTCTTTTCGGGCGAAAAACTGGCCGTTCAAGCCGACCAAATCGCGGTTGCCGCCGCGAATTCGGCCCGGGGTTTGAGCAGCGGGTATCCCTGTCAAGTTGCTGACCAAATTGCAACTATGTATATGGTGTCTCTTGACTCATGTCGTATTGTCGGTTTCGATTCATTTATACGGCTGCGTTCTGCTGTGGTCGGCATCGAGTTGAAAGCATCATCTCGAGCTGGGCCTGCTGGGGGCAACTGAAACAAGGAGCAATGCGTGGCAAATAGCCGAAAACTGGTCATCGTTGAGTCGCCGGCCAAAGCCAAGACCATTGGCAAGTATCTGGGCAACGACTTCGAGGTCTTGGCCTCGGTCGGGCACATCCGTGATTTGATCGACACCAAAGACGTGCCATCTGAGCTCAAGAAGACCTCTGTGGGCAAATTCTCAATCAACATCGAGAACGACTTTGAGCCGATGTATGCAATTTCGGCCGGCAAGAGCAAGACCGTGAGCGACCTCAAGGCCGCCCTGAAAAACGCAGATGAGCTCTATCTCGCTACCGATGAAGACCGCGAAGGTGAGGCCATTGCCTGGCGCCTGATGCAGGTGCTCAAGCCAAAGGTGCCGGTGAAGCGAATGGTGTTTCACGAAATCACCAAAGAGGCGATTCAGGCCGCGCTAAGTCACACACGCGACATCGACGAAAACCTGGTTCAGGCCCAAGAGACTCGACGAGTTGTTGACCGACTATACGGCTATGAAGTTTCACCAGTTCTTTGGCGCAAGATTAACCGTGGTCTGAGTGCCGGTCGAGTGCAGTCACCTGCAATGCGTTTGGTGGTTGAGCGCGAGCGCGAGCGCATGGCATTCGTTTCGGCAAGCTACTTCGACGTCAAGGCGATTCTCGACTCTCAGGTTTCGGGCGAACCAAACTTTGAGGCCAAGCTTCTGAGCATTGATGGCAAGCGCATCGCAACCGGCGAGAGCTTCAACGATCTCGGTGTGCTTAAGTCAGACGTTCGAGTTCTCACCGAAGCAGAAGCAAATTCACTCGCCGAGCAAATGAAGTCGAAGTCGGTTGACATCGAAGTTACTTCGGTCGAAGCTAAGCCATCGACTCGCCGCCCTGCTGCACCATTCACAACTTCGACACTTCAGCAAGAGGCATCGCGCAAACTGCGCATGTCTGCAAAACAAACCATGGATACCGCGCAGTCGCTGTATCAAGAGGGTCACATCACATACATGCGAACAGATTCGCCGACGCTTTCGGCGCAGGCAATCTCTGCAGCAAGATCACAAGCAGCCGAGATGTTTGGCAAAGAGATGGTTGCCGATGCTCCTCGCGTTTACACAGGCAAGTCGAAGAACGCGCAAGAGGCGCACGAAGCGATTCGCCCAGCCGGCGAGGTATTCAAGCGCCCATCTGAGATGTCTGGCGTTATCTTCGGCAGGGCTTTTGAGCTCTATGACCTGATCTGGAAGCGAACCATCGCCTCGCAGATGCAAGACGCCAAGGTGTCGACCACTACCGCCAAAATCAAGGTCTCTGGACTCGAAGGCCACGGCCCGGCAGAGTTCACCTCATCGGGAACCGTGGTGACTTTCAAGGGCTTTATGGCCGCCTATGAAGAGGGCCACGACGAGAGTCGCGAAGAAGACGAGAACGAAGAGCGCGAGTCAAAGCTACCGAAACTAGAGGTCGGTCAGAAGCTCAAGGCAATCGACGTCTTTGCCAAAGATCACCAGACCTCGCCGCCACCTCGCTACACAGAAGCGAGTTTGGTTAAGGCTCTCGAAGAAGACGGCATCGGCCGCCCCTCGACCTACGCATCGATTATGTCGACAATCATCGGCAAGGGATACGTAACCAAACGTGGTCAAGCGCTCGTGCCCGAGTGGATTGCATTCACAATCACCCGCTTTCTAGAAGAAAACTTTGAGCGACTCGTTGACTATGCATTCACCGCGCAGATGGAAGAAGATCTCGACCTAATTGCGTCTGGTGACCTTGATCGCAGCACCTGGTTGCACCGCTTCTATTTTGGTGGCGAGGGCATCGAAGGTTTGCATCCAACCGTCGAGAATGTTGGAGACAGCGACCCGCGTGCAGTTAACTCGATTCACATCGCCGACAACATCACACTTCGCACCGGCAAGTATGGACCTTACATCGAGACCATGGTTGAACCGGGTAGCGAAGGTGCAGATGAAAACGGTCGTCGCATCGTAAATATTCCAGAAGGTCTCGCACCCGACGAGTTGACAGTTGAGAAAGCGCAAGAGCTAATCGATGCGCCAATCATCAGCGATCGCATAATGGGGCAAGATCCTGAGACCGGCTTCGACATTCTTTTCAAGGATGGCCGCTACGGCCCATACGTGTTGCTCGACGACCCAAAGGCCGAGAAGCAGAAGACCGCTTCGCTTTTCAAGTCGATGTCTCCTGAGACCTTCACCTTCGAAGAGGCCGTCAAACTGCTTTCGTTACCTCGCGTGGTTGGCGTAGACCCTGAGACCCAGACCGAAATCACCACCCAGAACGGCAAGTTTGGCCCATACATGAAGAAGGGCACCGACTCGCGTTCGCTAGCGAGCGAAGATGACATCTTCGGCATAACCCTCGAGCAGGCTCTAGAGCTCTACAAGCAGCCGAAGTACGGCGGCAGGCGCACGGCGGCCACCCCGCTCAAGGAGTTCGGCGAAGACCCGCTATCAAAGTTGAACGTTGTGGCTAAGACCGGCCAGTTTGGCCTCTACATAACCGATGGCGTTGTGAACGCAACTGTTCCGAAAGAGGAGCCACTCGACGAGTTGACCCCAGATCGCGCCTTCGAGCTGCTCATGATTCGCCGTGAAAAACTCGGCGTCGAGCCAGGCGAAGCGCCACCAAAGGCCTCGCGTTCACGCAAGACCGCCACAACAACCCGTGTGGTGAAAAAGGGCGCAACCCGAAAGAAGAAGGCCTAATCGTGGCGAGCGGTCTATTCATTTCATTCGAGGGAATCGATGGAGTTGGAAAGTCAACTCAGCTCGATCTACTCGTGCAGTTCTTGAATGAACAGGGCCGCACAGTTTGCCGCACACTCGAACCTGGTGGAACCGACCTCGGCCGCGAGATTCGCGAATTGCTTTTGCACCGCAAGGGTGAGGTCGCACCGCGCGCTGAGGCACTTTTGTTTGCTGCAGACCGCGCTCACCACGTTGCCACCGTCGTGCGACCGGCGCTCGAGAGAGGCGAAGTTGTTGTAACGGATCGCTATCTCGATTCTTCGGTTGCATATCAGGGCAGCGGTCGTGACCTTGGCTTCAACCAGGTTCGAGACCTCTCGCTATTTGCAGTCGACGGCTTGTTGCCGCAGCTAACGGTGCTTCTAGATCTCGATGCAGCCAAGGCTGCAGCGCGCAGAAGTAAAACCGGAGCCGAACCCGATCGTCTCGAGAGAGCAAAGATCGAGTTCTTCGAATCGGCACGCCAGGCTTACCTCAAAATGGCCGCTGATGAACCCCAGCGCTTCTTGGTTCTCGACGCCGAGCAAAGCGTCGAGAGCATGCAGGCAAGAATTCGCGAGCGAGTTCAAGGATTACTCGGGTAATGCCAGCCCCAATTTGGCGCGAACTTTTTGGGCAGAGCGACGCGATTGCTCAACTCGAGCAGGCCGTTAGCAACCGTGACTCGGGAGTTCACCACGCCTGGCTAATGACAGGCCCACCGGGTTCTGGCAGGTCAAACATGGCTGTGGCCTTTGCAGCTGCTCTGCTCTGCAAAGACGGCGGATGCGGCACCTGCCACTCGTGCACCTTGGCCATGTCGGGCAATCATCCAGACATTGTTTTGCTGACCACCGAAAAGGTCGGCATCTCGATTGAAGAGGTGCGCAACCTGGTGGTTAGCGCTCAAATGGGCGGCTCGATGGGCCGCTATCGCATCATGATCATCGAAGACGCAGACCGCATGACCGAGCGTTCATCGAACGTGTTGCTCAAGGCACTCGAAGAGCCGCCGGCCGGAACCGTTTGGATTCTCTGCGCGCCGAGCGAGGCCGACATGCTGCCAACCATTCGCTCGCGCGTTCGTCGTATCGCGTTGAAGACACCTTCGGTTGAAGAAGTCGCCAAGTTGCTGGTTGAACGCGACTCGATTGAACACTCGCTCGCGCTTACCGTTGCAGCCGAAGCTCAAAGCCACATCGGCATGGCTCGTCGGCTTGGCACGAGTGCCGATGCGAGAGGCCGCCGCAAAGACACTCTCGTTGCAGCCCTGGCCATCGACACGGTTACCAATGCCGTCTATACCGCCGAACGCTGGATCGAATTGGCAAGGCGTGATGCCGATGCGCTGACTGCCGAGCGCGATGCCGATGAACGTGAAGAACTTTTGCGCGTTCTCGGTGTTGAAGACACCTCGAAGTTGCCGCCTTACGCGCGAGCTGATGTGAAGGCACTCGAAGAAACGCAAAAGCGCAGAGCAACTCGTTCTCTTCGCGACGGGCTCGATCGCATTCTGGTTGACTTGCTTTCTCTGTTCAGGGATGTGCTCATGGTGCAACTTAGCGCCGGAGTGCCGCTCGTAAACGAGTCGCTCAAATCGCAAATCGATTCGGTAGCTCAGCGCTCGACCGCACAGCAAACCCTCGAGAAGTTGCACCAGATTGAATTGGCTAGAACCCGAATTGCCGCAAACGTCAAAGACCTAATGGTGCTCGAGGCTCTCGCTGTAAACCTGAAGACCAAACGGTGAACCTAGAATTGTTCAAACGAGAGGTGGTTATGAGAGCCAAGAAGAGCATCGCTATTTTCGCAACTTTTGCGTTGTTGCTTGCGGGTTGCGCCGCCGTAACGCCAGCAGAGTCGGCGGTGTCAGACAACATCCCTGCTGCGCTCAAGCCCTTCTATACCCAGAGCGTTAACTGGAAAGATTGTGGCGAAGACCTCAAGTGCGCAACCATAAACGTGCCGATTGACTACAAAAGGCCCGCGGCCGGCTCAATCAAGCTTTCGCTCAACTACCTGGCCTCGACTGGCGATGCAGACCTCGGCTGGCTGGTCGAGAACCCCGGTGGCCCCGGCGGCTCGGGCATCGACTTTGTTGCAAGCGCCTCTGCCCAGGTGGCAAGCGAGGCCCTGCGCAAGCGCTACCACGTGGTCGGATTCGACCCTCGCGGTGTAAAGCGAAGCGCACCAATCAAGTGCCTTGGCCCGAAAGCTACCGACGAGTTTCTCTATGGCACCACTCCCGGAGCTCCAGGCTCAACCGATGAGATGGCGGCCTCACGTAAGTCGATGAAGAAGTTCATCGATGCCTGCGTGAAAAACAGCGGACAGATTTTTGGCTATGTCGACACCGTTTCTGCAGCCCGCGACATGGATGTGATTCGCGCGGTGCTTGGTGAGAGCAAACTCAACTTTATGGGTTTCTCTTATGGAACTTTCTTGGGAACAACCTATGCATCGGTATTTCCGGAGCGCGTTGGTCGATTTGTGCTTGACGGCGCAATCGATCCAACGGTTAGTGATGAAGATCAGAGTGCGAACCAGTTGAAGGCGTTCGACCAAGCTCTAAAGAATTACCTAGACCACTGTCTAACGGTCGACAAAGCAAACTGCCCTTTCACCGGCACGGTCGAGAGTTCGATGAAGCGAATCACCGCTTGGTTTAAGCAACTTGAAAACAGAGCACTCAACACAGAACTGAAGGGTCGCAAACTTACTATCTCGGGTGGAATCACCGGTTTGATAATGACTCTCTACAGCGAAGATTATTGGCAATACACAACCCGTGCGTTCACGGAAGGTTTCAGGGGAGACGGCACCATGTTCTTGCAATTGGCCGACTTCTATAACGACCGAGAGTCAAACGGAACCTATGCTTCGAATCAGCTCGAGGCAAACCTCGCTGTTTCGTGTCTAGATGGTCGCTCAGACCCGAGCCCCAAGGCAATGAAAGCCCAGAACGCAAAACTGCAAAAACTCAGCCCATTCTTCGGTCGTTACTGGCTCAACGGTGCTCTCGGTTGCGAGCAGTGGCCATACAAGGTCGCGGCAAAGCCTAAGAGCTATGCGGCTAAGGGCTCGGCACCCATCCTTGTAATTGGCACCACCGGCGACCCGGCGACGCCTTATTGGCAGGCGCAAAACCTGGCCAACAAGATTCTCGATAACGCCCAGTTGGTGACCTACAACGGAGAGGGCCACACCGCATACGGTCGTTCAAACTCCTGCATCGTCAAGACCGTAGACGCCTACCTGATCGATGGAGTCGTGCCGGCAACCGACCCGAACTGCTAGCGGCTGACCGGGCAGACCTGCCGGGCCCGCGAGGCAAAAGGTAAACTTTCGATGTTGTGTTTCGCGCAACTTGCCGCCTTAGCTCAGTTGGTAGAGCAGCTCCCTCGTAAAGAGCAGGTCTGGGGTTCAATTCCCCAAGGTGGCTCTGGTTGTCTTTTCAGTCTGCGGGAGTAGTATGACTCTTGGCTCTGAAAGGGGTTCGCAAATGTTAAGCCGCAAAGGTTTACACCCCTCGCAACTCGTAGCGATTGCCTTCACCGCGGTAATTCTCATCGGCACATTTCTTCTCATGACGCCTCTGGCAGCCGCACCCGGAAAAACCACCGGTTTTGTTGACGCCCTGTTTACATCTGCCTCTGCCGTTACCGTTACCGGCCTCGGCACTTTAGACACCGAAACTCACTGGTCTTTCTGGGGTCACCTAATAATCGGTTTCTTGATTCAAGTCGGTGGCTTTGGAATCGTCGGTTTCGCAAGTCTCGTAGGTTTCTTGCTTGAGGGGCGAATCTCACTGAAGAATAAACTAACCACTTCATCAGAGGCCTCGGTTTCAATTGCCCCAGACATCAAGTCGCTGCTGAAAAACATTGCCAAGATGATGCTCGGGTTTCAGGCTGTGCTATTTGTCTTTTTGTTCGTGCGATTTGTCACCAAATACAACTACGACTGGCAGGATGCCCTAGGTCACGGCCTCTTTCACTCGATAGCGAGTTTTAACAATGCGGGTTTTGCCCTTTACTCAGACAGCCTGATGGGTTTTGCTCGTGACGGTTGGATCATCGCGCCGATTTTTGTAGTCGTTTTTCTCGCTAGCCTGGGGTTCCCAGTGTTGGTAGAGATTCGTGATCGCCTGAAACTGAAGGTCTATGCCCTGCTCAAGAAGAAGCCCGACTATTGGATGGCAGCCCAGTGGTCATTGAACTCGAGAATTGTTTTGTGGTCTAGCTTCATTCTGCTAGTCGCCGGATCAATTGGAGTTGCACTTATGGAGTGGGACAACCCAAGAACCCTCGGACCGCTAGACCCACTGAGCAAAACTCTAGACAGCATATTCGCATCGGTAATGCCGAGAACAGCTGGCTTCAACGCCATGGACATAGGCGCGTTGTATCCGGCGACCTGGCTTGGCATAGAAATTCTGATGTTTATCGGTGGCGCAAGTGCATCAACCGCCGGTGGAATCAAGTTGGGCACCGCGGTTGTGCTCTTCTACATCATCTACACAGAGATTCGCGGCGAAGCCGCCGTAAACATTGGCAACCGTCGCCTTCCTCGCTCGATGCAGCGGCAGGCCCTAACTATCGTCAGCCTCACGACTTTTGTAATTCTCGGGGCCGTGGCGCTTCTCAGGCTCACAACGAATTTCACCCTTGACGAGATTATCTTTGAGACCGTCTCGGCCGTGGGCACAGTTGGTCTTTCTACAGGCATAACCGCTGACCTGCCAGATCACGCCAAGATTTTGATGTCGCTGCTAATGCTTTTTGGTCGACTCGGGCCGATTGTAGTTGCCACTTCACTCGCAATGAGAAGAACAAAGCGTCACTTCGAGTATCCGAGGGAAAGCCCGCTAATTGGTTAAGTTACTAAAATCAACATCAAAGAGAAGGTGCATCTAGTTGCCAAAATCAAACGCTCCAACGCGTCGTAGAAGTTTTCACGCCGCCAACGTCGCCGTAATCGGGCTCGGTCGCTTCGGCTCGTCGCTTGCCCTAGAACTTGTGAAGGGTGGGCACCAGGTTCTCGGAATCGATAACGACGACAAAATTGTGCAGAGCCTCGCCGGTGAGTTAACTCACGTCGTGACAGCTAACACCACAGACGAGGAGACTTTGAAAGAGCTCGGACTCGCAGATCTAGATGTTGCTGTGGTTGCCATCGGCGCCGATCTTGAGGCAAGCATTTTGACCACATCGCTGTTATTGCAGATCGGCGTTAAGCAGCTTTGGGTGAAGGCCAACTCAACCGCACACGGCCGAATTCTTGAACAAATCGGCGCACACCACGTGATTTTTCCCGAGTACGAAATGGGGCGACGAGTCGCCCACATGGTCACCGGTGAGTCGCTCGATTACGTTCAGATTGATGAAGACTTCGTTATGGTCAAGTCGGTCTGCCCAGAGTCATTTGATGGCAAAGACCTAGCTGAGCTGAAAATTCGCAGCACTTATAAAGTGACCGTAGTCGCTACGAAGAAGCCTGATGGCGAATACAAGCCGGCGTTTCCGGAAACCGTTTTGAATTCGGGTGACCATCTAGTTGTTGCGGGCGGCAAGAAAGCCCTCGACGAGTTCGTTACCCTCGAGTAACTGGCGTTCAAAAGCTAACGCGCAGACATCAGCTTTGCGCGCCAACTTGGGCGCGATAGCCCTGCACGGTTGATCGCATGCCGATGCCGCAAACGCCAATCATTTTGCCTTCGCGGTAGTAACCAAAGACGCAGTCGTCCTCGATTTCGCCATGCATGAGTTTCACTTCGTCGGCCAGGGCTAGTAATCCGAATGCCAAAATGTGCATTTCGAACTGATCGCTCCAGAAAGACGGCACTGGGGCAAATGTCTCGCCGAGCACACCGGGCCAGTTTTCGGCAGCGTTTAGCTGAGCTGCGAGAACTTGACCAACGCGCTTGGCTGTGTCGGTCGGAATGTTCCAGTGCTCAATACGGCGGGCGACGTTGTCGAACAATGGGTTTGCAAACCTGGCAACGTCACCGATTGCGAAAACATCTTCGCAAACACTGCCGTCTACCCGCACAGCGCGCATTGCATTGTCGGTTAGCACGCCATCGTTCAGATCTAGCCCAGTGCCATTTAGCCATTCGGTGTTGGTGTCTGAACCGATAGCTTCTATGAATACATCGCAAGGCAACTCTTCGCCGGTGTCGAGCAGCACGCCGGCAACCGATTTCTCTCCGACAAGATCGCTAACCGAGGTCTTCATCTTGAAGCGAACACCCTCGGCTTCGTGGCGACGTTGAATCTCGCGTGCTAACTCGATGCCAAGAGGGCGAACAATCGGGTGTATGCCGGGTGCCACAACCGTCACATCGCAACCCAACTTGCGTGCTGTTGCCGCAACCTCGCAACCGATGAAACCAGCACCGAGAATTACCACTCGAGCGCCGGGCACCAGTGCCGCGCGAAGTGTAATGGCGTCGTCGAGCGTGCGAACCGCATGCCGCCCAGCCAACTCAGAGTTACTAACCTGCAAACGCTTGGGGCGAAGCCCGGTTGCGATGATTAGCGCTGAGTATGGGTGCACCTGACCGGTTGAGTCGGTGACCGTGTGATGCTCGAGATCTGCGCTTACAGCCCGAGTGCCCAAAATCCAGTTGACATCTTCGGTTGCTGGCCGCTGCGCGAAGGCCACCGCCTCGTGACTCACCTCTTTGGCGAGCACTTCTTTGCTCAGTGGCGGGCGGTTGTAAGGGGCGTAGGGCTCTTCGCCAATGGCCGTGATCGGGCCAACGTAGCCGAAGCGCCTTAGGGCTTCTGCTGCACGCAATCCACCCATAGATGCGCCAACGATGACGACCGGCTTGGTCACGAGCTAGTTATCCGTGTGCTTATTTGTCGACGATGAAGATTGCCTGCATAGGGCAGACATCAATTGCGGCTTCGACGTTGGCGCGTTCGCTCTCGTCGGCCTCAGCAGTGTATTCAAGCTTGTCGTCGTTGTTGAGACGAAAGATGTTTGGCGCTTCAAAAACGCACTGGCCGTAGTGCTGGCACTTGGTCATGTCGACTTCGATTTTGATGGTCATTTACTTCTCCTCAACGGTTGATGGGTAAAGGTCTTTTGATGGTGTGCGAATTCCGCGAAACTCCCAGTCGCCGCCGAGCGCGGTTGAGATTACCTCTTCACTCTCGGTAGGTTGTGCACCTACATCGGTGCGAATTGGTGTTGGGCCTTCAACGATGTGGTTGGTTAGCTTGCCGAGGCCCTCGACCTCAACCTCAACAACATCGCCTGGCTGAACCGGGCGCGAGAAGGCTGGGGTTCCGCTAAACAAAATGTCGCCAGGCACAAGCGTGATTGTGCGTGCAATGTCGGCAACCAGGTAGTGCATGTTCCACTCCATGTTGTCAGTGTTGTCTTCTTGCTTAACAACACCATTTACCAACGTGCGAATTGTCTTGTTTCTGAAATCCCAGTCGGTAACAACACCGGGGCCGATTGGGGCGAGTGTGTCAGAACCCTTCACGCGCAGCATCGAGCCGGCATCTGTGTCGCGAAAATCGTGCAGACCGTAGTCGTTGCCGATTGTGTAACCGGCAATATACTCGCCAGCCTCATCGGGCGAAATGTTGCGGCAGGTCTTGCCGATAACAATCACGATTTCGCCCTCGTAGTTCAACCATTTGCATCCCTGCGGGCGAACCACGGCAGCGTTGTGGCTGTTGATTGCCGTTAGTGGCTTCTGAAAGTAGGTTGGCGCAGCGGGCAGCTTGGTCATGAACTCTTTAGTGCGGCTGTCATAGTTGAGGTGAACCGCGATGATCTTTGTCGGCTCAACCGGCGGCAGATGCACGGCGTCGCTAATGGCAACTCGACGGCCGTCACCGGCAACTAGGTGCTCGCCATCGCGACTTACCTGGGTTGGATAACCGCCGAGCAGAATTCGCCTCAATTCAGCCACGGCTG
>JACCDY010543995.1_pt1 | contig 15668 bp, 28 predicted proteins | sample 7446391 | NCBI WGS metagenome assembly JACCDY01 (sample SAMN15323451, study PRJNA562643) | freshwater metagenome | isolation source: river surface water | place: USA:Blue River Watershed | collected 2017-08-18 | reverse complement strand
GATCCCAGAAGGTTGGCGTGTAATCGAAATTACTTCCATTACAGATTCTGTATTTGATTGGTTAGGTGTCATCGAAGGTGCAGAAGCAGTAATTGCAGTAGACAGTGTATTCAGTAATCTAGTGGACCAAATGAATCTCACTGAGAATATTGACTGTTATTTTATTCCCCGCAGTCATATTCATCTTACTCCAGTTTTAGGAGGCAGTTGGACTGTGTTAGAACCTGAAGCAGAAGTTAAAAAACGAATAACAGTTTTTAAATCTGGTTAAGCTCGTCTAAAATCTGTTGATAACTTTTAGTTCTCCAAACTACCTGAATATATTTTCTAGAATTTGTTGCTATGTTAGAGACTCTATGAGGCTGTTTAACATTTAATAAAAAAGTGTCTCCAGCAATGGCACCAAATGAATCTGCGTAATCTAGATCGTCTAAACTAAACAAATCAACATAAGGTTGGTCTGCTTCATTGTAATGTTGAGCGGTAGGTTTGGTATTGTAAAAAGTTACCAAACCGCCATCAGGTTCAATATAAAAATTAAGGTTAGCCGTTTCATGTGTATGACGATGAGCTCTAGATAAATTATTAGAACTGTCAACCCATCTAATAACATTCGGTCCTAGAGATAAAACCGTTGATGGAATCAATTGGTAATGTAACGGACACTTAAAATAATTAGAGCCGTAATTTCCTAAGAGATCGCCTTTAAAAATTGCTGGATCAGCCGCCCTTTTAAGAGCTAAATTAATCTTAGTAAACATATTCTTCTCCGATTTGATTTAATACCTGGTCAAATGACCTACTATACCAACTTAATTGAATCATAGTTCTATTTAAATTCTCAACCCCTGTAACTTCATGTACGTTCGAAACGTCTAATAGGTAACTATCATATGGTTCAGCAATAAATTGATCGCATAGGTCTAGATCCTTATGATAAAATAAATTAGGATAAAAAATCTTAGGATCAGGACTATAGGGTTCACCACCTTGTTTAACTTTGTAAAATCTTACAACTGCATTACGAGGTTCAATATAGATATTTAAGCTGGTCTTTAACACATGATCTCGATGAGGTAAATTGGCTTTTGGTTGCACTTCAGACCAAACTATTCGATCTGGATTTAATCGAAAAATTTCTTTGGGTAAAATCATATAGGATTTTTTCAGATTAAAATATGAAATAAAACCATACGTACTGATATGATCTCCTTTGAATTTTTCCGGATCAACCGAATTTTTTAATTTAATTTTCAGCTTCTTAAACATTGAATTCCTTATAGGGAATTAATTCTTCAATCCAAGTTTCTACTTGATCCCAATTTTCAATAAGATGAATATAATTCATAGAATTGCGTTCTTTTATTTGAGATTTGCTAGGATCCCAACCTAATGTTTGAGGTACCTGTTGTCCGGAAATTAAATCTTCATAGATAAATTTTTCTTTGAAATTAAAGTAATCTTTATAACGATCTAAAGCACCATAACTGAGCTCATAATAAAGTAATAAATCCATTATAGTTAAGCTGAATTTATTGACCAAGTTATTATTGTCACCATGAAAATTCCAACCATTTTTAAATCCTACAGCCAAAGATATTAAAGTTTTTTTAACATCTCTTCTAGTTAATAGATAGAGATTATCCATTTTTTGTAGATTTTCGATTAGATAATTTCGTGCTGATAAATCAGAATTTCTGTCAATATCGCAAAATTGAATTTTAAAAAACTTTTTCTTATCGATTTTGGCCATGGCTAACCGTGCCTTCATAGATATATTCTTAAACACATACTCATCTGGTCTATAATGTTTTTTAATTTCTTCTGTTCCAAATATTTCCAACGGTGTGTAGGTGTATTCTGTCAGACCAGACATAAACCAATTACTACCGGATCGAGGATGACTTAATAAAATCATTTTTGTATTAACCTAATAAAATAATACCCTATGTCAAAACTACTTATTTGGCTGGCTCGCATATTTTGATGATGACGAGCGTGAGCCCATTCACCTCCAGTAAAAAACGGTAACTCTAACCATTCTAAATTTCTGGGCTGACCTGTGCAATGTGACAAGAAAGTATGCAGTGAGGTAACAAAATGATACCAAGCCAAGGGTAGTAGATAACCAAAAAGTACTAACCAAGGACTGATCAAATAAAACACTAGTGCAGTAGACAATACTACCAATAGATAATAATTATGAAAAAATCTATTAACTGAATTTTTCCATAATCTTACCAAGGTCCTGAGATCTAGATCTTGGTTACGATTTCTCTGCCAAAACAAGTAGGTCCAATGTGCTATGATAGGATCACTGCTGCTGTCGCTGTGTTTATGATGCTGAGTGTGCAGTGCAGCCCATTGTACTGTACTACCATAGATTCCCAGTGTAGCCCAGTAGGCCAATACTATTTCCCAAAATCTGTTGCAGCTAAACGAACCGTGGCTGAAATATCTATGTAATCCTACTGTGGCACCCATTATGAGACAGAACACCCCTACTAGCGTGACTAATAACCATAGGGGATCAACCTGTTGGGTAATCAGAAGATAACCCGCCCATATGACCGCAAAATAACTGACCCAGGAAGCTAGGGTAGTAAAACTGTCTCTAAAGGTAAAGGGTGATTGTTTAAGCATCTGGAAATCTTAAAATTAAAGTTCTACCTACTGCACGACCAATCTTAGGGCTATCAACTATCTTAAATGAAGTTTCTTCTGGAAATGATCGTTCAGCAATAATTATTGATCCTAAACAGACTAATCCTCGAAACCCTACAGAAAATTCTAGTGATTCACCATCGGACAAATCAATTTTAGTTACTGGAGGTAGACCCTTTCGATTCAGGACTAAAGGCATACAAACTCTGGTAGTGGGTTCAAGGTGAACCAATCTAAAAACTTTTCCTTCCCAACTATCATCTACTGAGTAATCTCTGCTGAAAGTACCGGGCAGTCGATCTTCCTGTAGTTGTCCGTCATAATATAGTTGCGCTCTGCCCTTAGTAAATAATGTTACAGCATCTTCCACCATACTTTTACCATAAAATCTCTGTTCACACTCTGCAGGGAAATCACGAAAAAGCACTAACCATTTGAACACTCGATAGCGCCGATCTTTTATTTGATCAGCGAGATTAAGAGTTTCTTCTATCATACATTAGAATTGTTTATTTCCTCAAGTACTTCGTAGATTAATGCCTTAATGTAGTCTTCTGAGATCGATGGCTGGATTCCTCCTACTATGCTAGTACTGGTAGACATCAACGTACTTGTAGTTGCTGTGCTGAGCATTTCAAGAATTGCAGCAGCTTGATCTTCAGCAGTGGGCACCCAGGGTGGATGCTTCACTTTAGGTTCAGGTGTAACTAATTGTTCAAATGTTTGATCCATTTGGTATTTGAACAAATTCCATTGATTAGTTTGTGCATCAACCCATGAACGTACTGTCGCTTCATCAAGATCCGCAAATGGAATGAAAGTTTCGCCATCTTGAAGATTAAAACTATGACCAGATAGCAATGTTCTCCCAAGATAGTTTGTAGCTGTAATAGAACAGACTACCTGAGTCACATTGTCCAATCTAGGGGGTTCGTCATCTCTTGTGATCAAATTAATAATTTCATAGGTATAAGTTGTAGTATTCATATTGTATATCCTTTTTTAAAGCACTGCACTAATGTTAGGCTAAGTTTGGACCAGTATCAGGCCAGATATTGTCATCAATGTTTGACACCCTAATAGCAACAGCCCCTGCAATCCCATTCAGGCCGGCGGTGCCGCCGCCGCCGACACCAATGTTATAATAAGAGCTGGCAAATCTGCTATTCAAAAAGCTATTAGCATAGGTCGAATTATAATAGAAAATCCCTTGATTACCGCCAGCGCCAAAGGATTCGCTTGGGGCAAGCCAAGCGAAACTAGACGCAGAACCCTTGGGCGCTATATCCTCAACACGCCATGTGCCTTGATTTCCCTCAGCATATCCTCCGGGATAGCCATTAGGTGCACCAGCACCGCCACCACCACCACCGTCCCATGCGACGAGCCCATAATTGGTGTCAGGGGGATAAAATTCATAAACATTCCATAAATCTTGACCACTTAGGGTAGCTACCACATTATAAGGCACTCGGTCTTGCTCGGCTCTACTGAACCACCAACTGCTACGACCTACATTGCCAGCAGTTACTACGCTTAAATCCGTAGTGGTTTCTCTCATGCCATCCCAATTTCCTGAATATTGCGTTCTAAAGGTTGTAAATCGACCATTGCCTCCACCTCCACCTCCGCCGGGAGCTATGGCTAATGGTACATAATTGTTAATATTACCGCTTACTGATCCATTCCAAAACAACGCAGAAGCTGCGCCACCACCACCACCGGAACCTGAAGTACCAACATTTCCGGCGCCACCACCGGTACCACCATTTAGATACCCTAAGTGACCGCTATTTTGTCCGCCTGCGGTCAACCCTCGACTGTTCAATAAAATACTACTATCACTGAGACGAACTACACTAAAAATCACGTAGGTTGGTCCGCCTGTAGCATTATCACACCAAAAACCTAGTCTTTGCAGGCCTCCCTGTAGGAAAAAATCATAAGTACCTGTGGTTTGGGTGGACTTAGTGTAGACATCTGTATCATTGATAAAAAATTTAAAATACCAATCATCAGAACTAACAGTTAATCTGTAAGTCCCTGCCGTAGGTACATTGACGACTACATTCCTATAGGAACTGGGATCACTATTACGCCAGTTATAATTACCAATACTATCAGCTCCAAATTCCTGGCGATACCAACCACCGATTCGCAAAGAATCACTAGTTGAATAAGTCACCCCACCGATACCACCGCCTTCTTGAACATTTCCTCGACCGGCGCCGCCGCCCATACCCGACTGAAGATAGAAAAGTTGATTATTGTTAGCTGATACAGTAAATTTAGCCTTAATGCTACCCCCTGGTCCGCCGGCGCCACCTAGGTTACCCGCGTCGGAACCTCCGCCACCACCTCCGCCACCCGCTAGACGAGCATAAACATACCAAGTCCCCGGACCCATCGTGAATATATTATTAAGTCCTTGCCAGACGCTGGCAACATAGACCACTTGTCGCGGACTACCATAAAAATTGGCCATACTGATGGCACCACTGCTAGGAACGTAGGTAGCATTACCCCCGGGATAACCTATGGTGTAGTTGGGCACATAGCCATTCCCAGCTCCAGCATAGAAACTGCCCAGACTGTAAGCTTCGGTCTTACGGTGAAAACGTACCTTAATGTCCGCGGCTGTGGGATTGGAGGGGTTACCGTTTAGCGTAGGGGGCACAAACACAGTATCTGCATCAAAGACCACATCGTGAATATAGGTGCTAGGAGCTTGAAATGTAACCACTATGGTTACTATAGGATAAGTTACTGGACTGGGACTATACAGTGGAAAATGTACGCAATCCGAACTTAATAGATTATTGGGCGCAGCCTGCTGAGTTATGGCAAAACCAAAATTAAATCGCAGTCTATAACGACTGGGCTCTGCAACCTTTTCTATTGTACCCGAAACTGGTGTCCAGGATAATTGATAACCCACTGGCACAAACTCGGCATTGATATAAGCAGGATTAATTGCTCCTTGATTACTTTGGTGAATAGGCATAAAGCTGGAAAACCCTTATAGGTAAACTGTAAACAGTGTATTTATAAGACCTAACCGGTGTAGATCACATAAGATTGATGACTCCACTCCAAAATCCATACTAGACCCCTACTGGCAGTACTGAAACTGATCCACCACTCACAGGGTACGCAACTGTTATAACCCCAACCCCCAGCCCAGGCTGCGGGCCAATAGACCACTCGGGGATCTATTGCGATCAACCGCTGCTCCCTTTCGGGCAATAACTGCTGATGCCAACGTATTAACATCATAATATTTACGGAGATTTAGAACTAAACAGCTACTATATCACTCAAAATTAACCAAACTAATTCCTGCTTGCTGGCACGAAAACAACAGACTATTGAACAACGTCTGACCCATAAAATGGCTATGGGACGTCGGCAACCCTGAGCCCAATCCTGTAATTGTAAAAACTGATCAAGGTCAACACTGACACTGACCAACTGCAATGACATAACAGAACCGCTATGAACCTTTTGATAGGCCTGCCTTGAGATCACGCAGGACCGATCGCTCAATCTCTTCTCGAGTCCAGCGTCCCACAACCGCGTAGGCTGGACGGAAAAATACTGCGATACCCGTACTGGGGTTATATTGCCCAACCTTCTCCTGCCCACGCGGGGGACTGATCCCCACTATATTGGCACGCAAACGCTGTAGACTATTGACGGGCTGTAACCAAGCAGTATCCCGCTGCTTTACTAGAAATAGATAATTACGTAGATACGGATAGTCCCCCCGCTCTAATAACTCTAAAGACTTAGTTAAGGGCATGAACCATACACCATAACTCTCTTGAGGCTTGCCAATCCCAGTGAAATCAGCTCCTCCATAGGTGGCATACTCGGGACTGTGAAAACGCATTTGACCACTGAAAGCCCTTGTAGGAACTACTAGAGCACGTCCCGGACGAGTGACTTCGGGGCGCGGATGACGGCTATCCCCTCCGTAAAATCCTAATCGGTCCACTAGACTACTACTGACCCAATAACGATCTAATTCCCCACCATGACGATCAACTATCGCCATGATCTCTTGACGTAGAGTCTTACGCGGATTTATTTTTGCATTACTACGTCTCTCAACTAATTCTTCTATACGCATAATAAACTATTTACACAGTCAATTGGCTAGAACATTGAAAGATAAATTCTTATGATCGGGGTAGTTTATTACTACTGATCCCTCGGGACATTTATAACCAATATTGGCTAATAACACTGCTGGTCCAACTGCTACACGCTCGGGATTGACTATGGTAATAGTATAACCAAATCGATCCACCTTATTGGTAGCTGGTCCGGAAAATATGGCTACACTACTACGAGCTTCATGTACTTGATATTGACTGTCACGAACTTCTAACTTGAAACGCTCAACTGAACAGTCATCACGGTGCTTCTCACGCGCTACAATAACACGAAACTCACCCGCAGCTGAACCATCACTTACGGTAAAATATTCAGGCGCCCAGGTTAATACGGGCTTACGAAATATACCCATCCGATCACTTAATGTCCAACTACCAGTTAAAATAGCAATAGCAGCAGTGACAATCCCTAGACTCTTTGTTATACGCTCTAATTCCATACGACGACCTCTTTGAAATATTTAAAACTCATGAGAATGATAAAATATAATGCTTTAACTAGAGCTAGGGACAGAAAATAAATACTGGTGCGGATCGCGATGCTACCAACATCCACCCGCTCTATGATTAGAATTTGAAAGGACAATCACAGCAATGAATATTTACTATGTCTACGCATATCTGCGTGAAGATTCAACTCCCTACTATATAGGCAAAGGCAAAAACGATCGAGCCTGGTCTAAAAGCGGACATGCCAGCAGAGGTATATACCTCCCTAAAGATCCGGGAGGTATTATACTCCTGGCAGAAAATCTTACTAATCAAGAAGCATTAGATTTAGAAGCTGAACTGATCAAGTACTACGGACGTAAAGATATAGGAACCGGTATTCTACATAATAAAACAGATGGTGGGCCTAATCCTGTCCTATACGGAACTCAAAACGGTATGACTGGTAAACATCATACACCCGAAACTCTATATAAAATTAGTAAAGCTAAAAAAGGCCGTAAACATAACAAGAAAAATATTAATACTAGATTATGTCTCTGCTGCGGGCAATTAAAAAATACTAGAGGCTTTGATACCCACTTTAAACATTGTATTGCCAAATGCCCCGCTGTAGCCCAAATAGGTTTTAACAGCAGAACAACTATCAACAACAATACCCCGTTGTAGACCTTTTGAGAATTTTACCTAGACTAGAATAACTGTTGAGAAACACTGTGGTTAGAATGAATCAACAGTAGACACAATGAAGAATGATTTGAGAACACTGTGAGGTTTGTGGGAACACTATGAAGTTTGTGGGAACACTGTGAGGTTTGTGGTTTGAGTGGGAAAGTATTTTTGCTTAGCCAATCTCAACCACGGTGCGCCGAAAATTTTAGCTAGAGTAATTTACAGTAGAGCAATGTCCAATTCTTGCGGTGATCGGTCCTAAAACTGAAGAATTTGGTGTCAGATTGACTCTAAAACGGGTCAAAAATGACCCAAAATTCAATCAAAAATGTCTAAAAATACCTAGTTTTGTCCCACTGTGAACAGTCGGTATAATGATCCATCCACAGTAGCAGAGTAGAGATCTCGCTGTATAGCCTGTATATTATCTAGTTCGCCCAGTATCCAATAGGGCCAAAAGTAGTACTTGATCGCATTGTGTACACAGTCGTCTATAAGAGAATCTAGAATGGGCGGAGTAGGGAAAAGTGTATACATGATCTATTTAACCCAAAGTCCAGTATGGTTGTTGGATTAATGTGGCAGGAAAGCCACAGCAGTCAGGTTCGTGTGGCAGAGATGCCACTGTTGTGAATTCGCCACTGCGGTATTTCTGCCACGGCGGTAGTGCCGGGGAGATGTGGCTGGGATGCCACTGTAGTCACGATGCCACACGATCGTTTGAGTTGACGGATTGGGCGTTTGGGCTTATACTGTATCTATACTGTAACGCAACGGAGCAAGGAAAATGGCAACAAAAATGGAAAACTTGCTGTTAGAAATTGCACATTTTAATCATTTCAAAAGTCATATTCCTAAATTCAGCGAATTAGATACTGACACAGTACAATATCTTTTGGAGCTAGGGATTCTGCAGATCAGTACCGCATTTGAGCAGGCACTGGCCTATAAAGGAAATCATCGTGTGGTCAGTTTAGACAAAGGTGACCTATATAGGAATGGCAAATATAGTGATGCCAAATTGAGTACTGTAAGAACTTCCAGTCGTGGCCGATCCTATTCTGCTGCTATAGGCAGTATCTTTAACAAGACTGGCACCTTGCGAGTTCAAGTATATGAGCGCAAGCAGAATAAGTTTTATTATTTTGCCATCCCCCGACGTGCCTATATCGAGATTCCCCGAACCAGTAACATTGACATTCCCTTTGAGTTAGATGGTACTCCCCGTAGAATTCCACTTCGTAAGGTCTATGTCAATTGGTGGAAGTATGAAGTCAGCAGTTGGGAAGAAATGGCCCGCAAGTGACTTGACGGGCGGCAGATTTGAGCGTATACTGTATCTACACTGACACTACGGAGCAAGGAAAAATGACTGCAAATTTTACTCAAGAGCAAGTGAACTCAATCGTTGCTGAGGCTATGACTTCGGCTCGCGCCGCAGCAGAAGCGGCTCTAGCTCGTTATGGTGATCGCGACCTGTGCGGTTTTGCTTGGGTTAACATCTACGGCGTCAAAGGTTCGACCAAGTTGGGACGGATGTTGGCTGCTGCTGGTGTTAGGAAGAACTCGTACGAGCGGGCTTTTCAATTGTGGAATCCCAGTAAGATGCCTGTGCAGAGTGTGGGGATTCTGGAAGAAGGTGCTCGTGCGGCTGCTGATGTGTTCAAGCGGTATGGTTTCGAAGCCTACGCTGGTTCGCGTTTGGATTAAATCAAAAGGTTGACAGGTGGTGGAGACTAGTGTATAATTATTGTTGAAGTAATTGATTTGCCCGAGTGGTGGAATAGGTAGACACAACGGACTTAAAATCCGTCGACTTTAAAACGGTCGTACCGGTTCGATTCCGGTTTCGGGCACCAAAGATTCAGGAGAGTTGGCAGAGTGGTTAATGCAGCGGTTTGCTAAACCGTCGTCCAGAAATGGGCGCATAGGTTCGAATCCTATACTCTCCGCCAAGTTAGAAAAGACGGGGCAGTGGGATTAGAGGCGTCCATCTGCTAAGGAGTAGGACCCTGCCATAGGCAGTGGAAGTAGAAAGGTACCCCGTAACTGGTAAGGCCGATCTTCCTTTTGGCGTAGTAGCACACCCGTACTTTTTTGGGCCTATAGCACAATTGGTTAGTGCAATCGACTCATAATCGATAGGTTCCTGGTTCAAGTCCAGGTGGGCCCACCAAGTTGACAGGTCTGTTGAAGTTTGTTATAATTGTTCTACACTGAAGGAGCAACGGAAATGAGTGATTGGTTTTTGAGCCGTTACAGTCGGAAAGAGTTGGCAGAGATTCTGTTGGATCATCCCCTGTTCGATCAGGAGTAACCCATGGGCTTAGATATGTTCCTCAAGGCTCGCATGGGCCTGTATGGTCGTAAGGATGCTAGAGCACAGAAGATTCAAGAACTGTTTGCTGATACTGGTCTAGAGGTCGACGGTGTTGATCTGGAGGCAGGCTATTGGCGCAAGGCCAACGCGATCCACAAGTGGTTCGTCGAGAATGTTCAACAAGGCAACGATGACTGTGGTGACTACATGGTCACACGAGAGCAATTGACCGAACTCTTGGATCTTTGCCGGAGAGTCAGAGATTTCAAGCATCTAGCCCAAGATCAACTGCCCACAACCGAAGGATTCTTCTTCGGTGATACCGGCTATGGTGATGGCTACTACTATGACGTTGATCTAACCATTCGTATCCTTGAACGGGCGTTGGCATTGCCGCCCGAGTTTTACTTTGTCTATCACAGTAGTTGGTGATTGGCAGTGCCGGGATGTTGCGGGAATACAACGGTTGACAGATCAGGATCACGGTGTTATAATACTTGAACACTAACGCAATGGAGCAAGCAAATGGATATTCGGCAAATCAATTCTGCTATTATGTTCGGCTCTTGGACTGATGTTGAACTCAACAGTGTCTTGGATGCGCTCAAATTCGCTCGTGCTGGTCTGCAGAAGCGAGTCAAACAGGGTCTCAGTGTTGGTACCAAGGTGCGGTTCACTAGCAGCAAAAATGGTATCACCTATGAAGGTAGTGTGGAGAAGATTGCACAGAAGTTTGTCACTGTCAATGCCGGTGTCGGTGGGCGTTGGAAAGTGCCGGCCAATATGCTGGAGGCGGTATGAACTTCCGCCGGTGGTGCTACGAGAAGTGGTATGAGCACTGTGATGAAGTCGAAGCCTGGACTGGTGAGCGTGTCAAGTACCTCAGTAGAGACTATTTTGGGCTGTACCGTTGGTGGTTGCGTCGTGAGTACAGGTATCAGCGGCGACTTGACAGCCAATGTATTTGATAGTATACTACAATCATGATAGAACTTGCTGATTTTGTGTTAGAAGTTTGGTGTCGAGACTGCAGATTTAAGGACGGTGAGCGACTGTTACAGACCTACAGATACACTCGAACACATCAGCAGTGGATGGAAGAAGAGGTCAGGGATCTCCAGAGTGGGTTGTATCCCAAAGGGCAGTTCCGTTTGAGATTCCGTAAGAGTTGGGCAAGAGCAGTTGACAAGAGCCGGAATTCAAGTTATAATAGTTCTACACTGTAACGCAAAGGAGCAGCAACATGTTCGAATGGGATTGGGAAGAGGCTCAGCATGATGAGTATGAGCATGATGAGTTGGAGCGTGATTGGGATGAGCCTTACGAGGGCAACGAGGATCGCTACCTCGATGCCAGTTACGAAGATCAGTACGACCTAGGCGATTACTGATCTTGAGTGGGGGAGTGTGCGAGTGCCGAAAGGATGCGCCTACTCTTAAACAACCATGTGAGGTGCCCCTTAACAGAGTTGGTTGACAGTATTCAGAGATCGTTGTATACTGTATCTATATTGAAATTGACCCGCCCTGCTTGTTAGTCCATTCCCTAGGACCCAGCAGCACACTGCGGCGCTAAATGCTCTACTGTCAAACTCGGAGGCAGTAGACTGGTCACTGAAAGGCGGGATCGGATCGTCGTCCGGAATAAGCGGAACAACATGAGAGAAATACTCATGCCGAAAAGAAGACTATGGAGGTCTACAGTAGGGAGTAGACTGCCATATTGAAGCACCAGCGTGAGAAGGCAATGGAGAGCCTGCACTCTATAACCTGCTAGCAGAGGTTGAGCATCGCATTACTGGTTCAAGTCCAGTGTGTTTCAATATGGGTGTGTGTGCCGAACGGTTGAAGGCAGCGGTAATAAGTTTGAATATGGGGGTTGTTCTCTACGGGAGACTGTAAATCTCTTGCCTTAATATGTAGAGTGGCTGGCAGTTAGGTTCGATTCCTTCAGCCCCCACCAAATTAAAATCACCAATCTGTATAAATAAACACAGTCAGTTACAGGATGGTGATAAAATGTTGAATATAACTAAAACTCTTTGTGAATTCTGTGGTAAAGAAGGTATTAAAGGAGGATCGATGTCTTTACATATGCGATCCTGTAAATTGAACCCAGAAAGAGTTCAAGGAACTTCTTTTGGAAAAAAGCATACTGTTTTAACTAAACGATCTATAGGAAAAAATAATGGGCAAGGAACTAAAATACCTAATACATTATTTGAGGTTTCAAAAAGAACAACAGCCAAAATTCTAAATAGAATAGGCAAAGGTTGTTCGAAATGTGGTTGGAACGAAGCAAGTTGTGATATTCATCATATAGTTCCTCGCAGTAAAGGCGGGACTGACGAACATACAAACTTGACAGTATTATGCCCGAATTGCCATAGATTGGCTCATTCGGGAAAATTAACAGAATTTGTTTCAGTTCAGGATCAAATTGGGGAAGAATGGAGAGAGCATTATTATGCCCATCAATAAGCATTATCCATCCACACCCACCAAACTTTTAACTTTCAAGGAACAGTAATGGGGCTTGACATGTGGCTTAGTGCTCGCAATGGTGAATCTGAAGAGGAGGTGGGCTATTGGCGTAAAGCCAATCATATCCATCGTTGGTTCGTAGAGAATGTTCAGAACGGACAAGATGACTGCGGTACCTATCCAGTTAGCCCAGAGCAATTGGATAGTCTACTGAGAACTTGTCGTCGTGTATTGGACTTTCAACATTTATCAGAGAGTCAACTGCCTCGACAGCCGGGATTCTTCTATGGTAACCTTGCCTATGATGAATACTATTACGAAGACATTCGGAACACGATAAGGATCTTGGAGCAGATTCTTAGAAACTATGGTGATTCGGAGATCGTTTACCAATCCAGTTGGTAAAGTGCCGGGGTGTGGCTTTTTTGCCACACAATCCCCCAAGTTGACAGGGTTCCACTTTCTTGCTATAATTGTTCTACACTAACAGCAACGGAGCAGCAAATGGCTTTTACTTGGACGAGAGCAGATCAATATCGCAGCCGCAAAACCACTTGCCAACTGCTTGATATGGCAGAGGAAGGTATGATCTCGTGGGAACAGTTGGCACGCGATGCTCTGGGATGGATGAGCGAAGCAGAGGTCACCGAGTTCGCCCAACGCAATGATTACATTCAAAACGACGAAGAAGAGGTAGAAGCAGAATGATTACACTGACTATCGATGATGTGCTGGAAGATATGGATACCGCATCCGAATACCTAGATCGTGCTCGTGATATGCTGAGCAATCTGGGACACGCGGATCTGGCAGACGATATCCAACGGGTCTTGGAGCAGTTGGAAGAACGAATCATCAACATGGAAGAAGAACTGGAGGCAATGGAATGAAGTTCCGTTTCATCAGTGATCCCGGGCACGGTTGGATGGAAGTGCCTATGGAATTAATTACTCTGTTGGGGATCGCAGACAAGATCACTCCTTACAGTTATCGCAAAGGTAATCAAGTGTACCTTGAAGAAGACTGTGATGCTGCCCTTTTCGTTCAAACTGCTCGAGCACAAGGTATTGCTGTTGACTATGAAGATGTCTATCAAGATCCCACGCCCATCCGTCACTATCAACGGTTCGCTAGTCAGTGAAGTACTACAGTGGAGTGGTGCGTTCTTCATCGCCGTGGGACATGTGCTGAACACTTTGGGAAGTCAATACCACAGAGACTTTTGGAACATTCTAGCCTTCACATTGGGTACGATTGCCTTCTTCCTGTGGTCTCTGCGTGTAGCAAATAAGCCACAAATGGCAGTCAATGTAGTAGCATTAGCCACAATGGCAGTAGGGTTAATCAAGAGTCAGATTTGACAGTTGGGTTCGAATCCCATATAATTGTTCTACACTGAAACGATAAACGGAGCAAACGATGTGGAATCTGGAAGGGCAACGAGTCACCGGTATGTATCTCAACCTGTTCCCAGTAGGCGGATTGGTGATTGAAAGCCGAGTCAAGTATGGTGGAAGTGTTCAGCATACCGTGGAATTGAACCAGCCCATTGAGGTCTTTGGTAGCCGTAAGACTGTGGTGTTGTTGGATCAAAGTGAAGTTCAGTCTGTGGTTGACACTGAGGCTGTTTGACAGTACAATAAACTTACACTGAAACAACGGAGCAACGAAATGGGAATGTGGACTACCGAGAACCAAGACACTATGAATGAGGTCTTGAACAAGTTCTCAGAAGCCGGGCGGCAAGCATACGACTATGCCTTCACCACTGGCTACCTGCAGAGTCTCTGTGTGGAGATGCTCAAGCATCTGCCCAAGCGAGAGCAGAAGCGACTGATCGAACAGTTGATCGAGTCTGCGGAGAAGTTGGAACAACGAGCAATCCTGAAACAACAAGGAGTTTGAAAATGCCTAACTGGTGTTCTAATGATGTCACTCTGCGTAATGCAGATCCCTATGCTATCGACCGTGCGGTCAAGGCTTTCCAAGAAGGTCGACTGTTTTCGGAATTCAATCCCTGTCCGCCCAATCTCGAAGAAGATGGCAGTTGGTATGATTGGTGTATCACCAATTGGGGTACCAAGTGGGATGTTGGTGGTGCTGATTGTTCTCTTGAGCGTACCTCGACTACCGAAGTCACTTTGGGCTTTGAAAGTGCTTGGGGACCTCCCATTGAGTTCTTCCGGTTCCTTGAGCAGGAGGGGTTTGAAGTCGAAGCCTACTTCTACGAACCCGGTATGTGCTTCTTCGGTTCCTATGCTGATGGGTTTGAAGACACGATCGATTATAGTTCAATGACTGCGGAACAGATCCGTACCGAGTTCCCAGAAATGGATGAACGGTTCTGTATCAGTGAGTGGATGGAAGACAGTGAGGAGAACTTGGAGATGGACAAGTAAGCAAAGTGCCGGGGGATGTGGCACAAAAGCCACACTGATCCCCAAGTTGACAGCCCTGATCCAACCTGCTATAATTGTTCTACACTAACAGAACGGAGCAACAACAATGGATAACACTCAACTGGCACGAGACATCCGGCACGGTATGTTCGCTAGCCGTGAAACTATTGAGCAGGCCTGGGACTATGTAGATCACATCGCTCGAGCTTGCGGTAAAGAAAATCACGCGGCTGTGATCACTGCGGTGCAGGTTATGCTGAATACTGTGGCAGAGCAGATGTTGCGTAATGAACACACCCGAGTCTAAGTAGTTGACAGAGCCCTTCGGGGCTGCTATAATTGTTCTACACTAACAGAACGGAGCAAGAAATGATCCCAGCACATACCAAAGCCGCCCTTGATCGTTATGTCGAGCATCGCCTCCAACCCGGCGGCTTCTTGACCGCTGTACTCAGCAATGATCTGTTCGGTGCTGTGGCAAAGGCAGACAGCGAGAACCGGG
>JACCDY010039549.1_pt1 | contig 15671 bp, 16 predicted proteins | sample 7446391 | NCBI WGS metagenome assembly JACCDY01 (sample SAMN15323451, study PRJNA562643) | freshwater metagenome | isolation source: river surface water | place: USA:Blue River Watershed | collected 2017-08-18 | reverse complement strand
GGTTCATAGCGTTGATAGAATAAAAGTTATGAAATTGCTTAACGATAATAGGCCTTCAAACCTCCCCCCTTTAAATATTTGCATTCAAATCAATACGAGCGGGGAAGAAACTAAAAGTGGCATCCCAATTAAAGATGCAAAAGCACATTTAAGGGAAATCATTCAGGCACTTAAAGAACTTCCCAAGCTTAAACTAAGAGGTATTATGTCTATACCGTCTAATACAAAAGATGCCGAACAAGTGATTGATGAATTTAAAGCTATGCACACACTTTATAGCGAGCTCAAGAATGAAATATCTTCCGTTGATACTTTATCCATGGGAATGTCGAATGACTTTAAGCTAGCAATTGAATATGGCTCAAATCTTGTTAGAATTGGAACCGCTATTTTTGGAGTGCGCGCCTTAAAAACTCAAGGGGTTGATAATTGAATATTTGCTTTTTAGGTGGTGGAAATATGGCTTCTGCTATGATTAGCGGCCTATTAAACAAAAACTATTCACCTGCGCTTATTCGAGTCATTGAATCTGATAGCAAAAAAAGATTGGAGATTACAGCTAAATTTAATATTTCCTCAGAAGCAGAATTTAAGAAAATAGATGAAGATGAAATTATTGTGCTTGCAGTTAAGCCTCAACAAACTGAGTCTCTTCTCAAATCAATATCTCATGAAATTTCGCAACAAATTATTTTATCGATTGCCGCAGGTATTCAAATAAAATCTATCGAAAAATGGACGAACGGACATAAAAGCATTGTCCGTTCTATGCCTAATATGTGCGCTCAAATTCAACTTGGGATTACAGCTCTTTTTACTCAAGAAACTTTAGATACAAAAAATAAAATGGCCATAGAAGAAATTGCAGGTGCTATTGGAGATTTTATATGGCTAGATAATGAATCTAAACTGGATGCAGTTACAGCTATTTCAGGAAGCGGTCCTGCTTATATATTTTATTTCCTTAATGCATTCATTGAAGCAGCTATCGAATTAGGCTTATCGCGAAATGAAGCTGAGAAATTATGTAGCAAAACCATGCTTGGCTCATCCCATTTAGCCAAAGACCAACTAAATAATCTTCAAAATTTAATTACATCCGTAGCCTCAAAAGGCGGTACAACAGAAGAGGGATTAAAACAACTCGAGTCTAATAAATTAGATGAAGCGCTTTTAAAAGCGACGCGAGCTGCATATGAAAGATCAAAAAAACTTGGCTCAGAATTTAATTAATCAAATGAAAAATAATACAGTCATTGTAGGTTTATCCGGCGGCGTTGATTCTTCAGTGACTGCTTTGCTTTTAAAAAAACAGGGGTACAAAGTCGTTGGACTCTTCATGAAAAATTGGGAAGATGACGATAATGACGAGTATTGTTCAAGCAAACAAGATCTTGTAGATGCTGCATCTGTTGCCGATAAAATCGGCATTGATATTGAAGTAGTAAATTTCAGTAAAGAGTACAAAGAAAAAGTTTTTTCTGAGTTTATCAATGAAATTAAAAATGGCAGAACTCCAAATCCAGATATATTATGTAATTCAGAAATTAAATTTAATGCGTTTTTAAATCATGCCATTTCAATGGGTGCCGATAAAATTGCAACCGGGCATTATGCTCAAATTAAAGAAAATGATGGTTTGTTTAGTCTGCTTAAAGCTGAAGACTCAACTAAAGATCAAAGTTATTTTCTATATCGACTCAATCAACACCAACTTTCAAAATCTATATTTCCTCTAGGAACCCTTCTTAAAAAAGATGTAAGGGAAATTGCCAAAAAAGAAGGTTTGCATAATAGCGATAAAAAAGACTCGACTGGCATATGTTTCATCGGCGAAAGGCCTTTTACTGAATTTTTAAATAAATATGTAGAAAATTCGCCAGGGCCCATTAAAGACGAGCATGGCAAAACATTGGCGGAACATATAGGCCTAATGTTTTACACGCTTGGTCAAAGACAAGGGCTAGGGATTGGCGGCTCAAAAACAAGCAATGGAGAGCCTTGGTTTGTTGTTGAGAAAAATATTCAAGAAAACACTCTTATTGTTGCGCAAGGGCATGGGCATCCTCTTTTATTTAAAGATGGATTAACTGCAAAGAAAACGCATTGGATACATGGGGCTTTACCAAAAAAACATTGGGTATACGGTGCGAAAACGAGATACCGTCAACCTGATGCTCCTTGCGAAATTGAAGCAATAGCCAATGAATCCCTTGAGATATTCTTTGGGCAAAAACAATGGGCTATTACCCCTGGACAATCGGTAGTAGTTTATGAAAGCAATGTTTGCTTAGGAGGGGCTATTATTGAAAGCGCTATAGATAGGGCTCAGGTATCGTCTTCTGAAAAGACGGTCGCTGCATAAGCAATTCATAAAGATGATGTAAATTTAAATATTCTTTTTCAAAGTCAATTTCAGGGTATCTCAATTTGACGTATCCCATAGCACATCCAACTGCTATATCAGCGTACGAAAATTTATTCTCCAAGTAATATTTTTTGCCTTCCATTTCGCGATTCAGCCATTCCAAACTTAGTTTTATTTTTTTTATTTGCTTTTCAAAAAGATCAGCATTTTGTTGCGAAAGGGGCTTACGTTTTTCCAACATAATTGCTACAGCGGCATCGCATAATCCATCCGCTATCGCTTCCCATCTTTTGACTAATATTTTTTTATCAAAATCGCTCGGTATTAAATAAGGCAGATCACTCTTATGGTCAATATATTCAGCTATTACAGGTGAATCAAAAAAAGATACATCGTTTACAATTAATGTAGGAACTTTTGCCAAAGGATTATATTGATGAATGGTACAATTCTTATCTGCAAGTACAACTTTCTCTAAAGCGACCAGGGCTTTTTTCTCGCTAATCAGAACTCTTATCTTTCTTGCGTATGGGCTATTATTTGAATAAAAAAGCTTCATGTATCTCTCAATTTAAAAAAACTAAATTTATTATAATTTGATAAGCTATTAGATTATGCATAGATCAAAAATAAATAAAAAAAATTTAATAGAAGTCATACAAAAAAATATCGCTATAGCGCTTCAAGAAGATATAGGCAATATCGATTTATCTAGTGAACTCATTGAAGAAAAATCTTCTGCAAAAGCATATGTTAAATCTAAAGATTCGGCTGTGATTTCTGGCATTCCTTGGTTTAATGCTACCTTCTTAATGCTGGACCCAAAGATCAAAATAAAGTGGTTTATTAAAGAAGGTGCGATTGTGAAAAAAAATCAAAGACTTTGTGAGATTTATGGCAAAACAAAGCCTATTCTTAGCGGTGAAAGAGTAGCACTTAATTTCCTGCAAACCTTGTCTGCAACTTCTACAATCACCCATCAATATGTCCAGGCTATAAAAAATACCCATGCAAAAATATTTGATACACGAAAAACAATACCGGGATTAAGAATTGCACAAAAGTATGCTGTCACTATAGGGGGTGGTAATAATCAACGTATGGGGCTCTTTGATCAAATTCTTATTAAAGAAAATCATATTAAATCTTCAAAAAAAATGGATGATTTACTTTCGCTTTCTTTGAAATATGCAAAAAATAAAGACATTCAAATCGAGGTTGAAAATCTTAATCAGTTTGAGAAAGCTATAGAAATAGGTTTTAAAAATATATTGTTAGATAACTTTAGCATTAAAAATCTTAAAAAAGCTGTGCTTCTTAATAAAAAAAGAGCCGTTCTTGAGGCATCTGGAAATATCACACTAAAAAATGTCAAAAAAATTGCACTCACGGGTGTAAATAGAATTTCTCTGGGCTCGCTCACAAAAAATATCAAAGCAATTGATTTATCTATGAAAATAGAGACTTTTAAAAGTCTCTAAACTTGACCAAATACGCTTAAAGCGTTAAGGTTGATGGTTTATAGCTATCTCATTAATTACAATCAAGAATTCTATGAGCTCAAACCACATTTCCGGGGCAGAAATTGTTATTCGTTGCCTTCATGAGGAAAAAGTCAAATTCGTTTTTGGCTATCCTGGAGGCGCCGTTCTTAATATTTACGATGCTGTTTTTCAGCAGAATAAATTTAAGCATGTCTTAGTTCGTCACGAACAAGCTGCGGTTCATGCAGCTGATGCATACTCTAGATCTACTGGAAAAGTGGGGGTTGCACTTGTAACTTCAGGTCCTGGTGCTACCAATGCAGTAACTGGTATAGCTACCGCTTACATGGACTCCATTCCTATGGTGATCATTAGCGGTCAAGTTCCCACTTACGCTATAGGTCAAGATGCATTTCAGGAGTGTGATACGGTTGGTATTACTCGTCCTTGTGTAAAACATAATTTTTTAGTTAAAGATATTAAAGATATTGCATCAACAATGAAAAAAGCATTTTATGTTGCATCAAGCGGCAGGCCTGGCCCTGTTCTCGTTGATATACCAAAAGATATTACAGCCGAAAAATACGAATTTAGTTATCCAAAATCGGTGCATTTAAGATCTTATAACCCTATTGTTAAGGGTCATAGTGGTCAAATTAAAAAAGCGTTATCGCTACTTTTAAATGCGAAAAGACCAATGATCTATTCAGGTGGTGGTGTTGTATTAGGGGATGCGTCTTCACAATTATCCAAATTTGTTCGCACTATTGGATCCCCCATCACAAGCACACTTATGGGTTTAGGTGGCTTTCCAGCAAGCGATAAACAGTTTCTCGGCATGTTAGGCATGCATGGCACTTATGAAGCTAATATGGCGATGCAAGAATGTGATGTATTGCTGGCTGTTGGTGCTCGCTTTGACGATAGGGTAATTGGCAATCCAGAACATTTTTTATCAAAACCAAAAACAATCATTCATATTGATATTGATCCATCATCTATTTCTAAAAGAGTAAAAATCGATATTCCTATTGTAGGCGATGTCGTTTCGGTACTTACTGAACTCAATGATCTCTTATCTAAAGAGAAAATGAAACAAAACTCATATCTTAAATATTGGTTTAAAGATATTGATCAATGGCGATCAATGAATTGTTTAAGCTTTAAAAATGACAAAAAACTTATTAAACCTCAATTTGTTATTCAAACATTACATAAAGTCACAAAGGGTGATGCCTTTATAACTTCCGATGTGGGGCAGCACCAAATGTGGGCAGCGCAATATTATCCATTTGATAAACCCAGAAGATGGATTAATTCGGGCGGGCTTGGAACGATGGGCGTTGGCCTACCTTACGCGATGGGTGCTCAATTAGCACACCCTGATGCACAAGTTGCTTGCGTTACAGGCGAGGCTTCCATACAAATGTGTATTCAAGAATTATCTACATGTAAGCAATTCCATTTGCCTATTAAGATTATTAATCTTAATAATCGTTACATGGGAATGGTAAGACAATGGCAAGAATTTTTTTACGGAAATCGTTATGCGGAGTCCTACATGGAAGCATTACCTGATTTTGTAAAATTAGCCGAATCCTATGGGCATGTTGGAATGAAGATTGAAAAACCTAGCGATGTTGAACCGGCCCTGAAAGAAGCTTTTAGCAATAAACTTAAAGAACGTTTAGTCTTTATGGACTTTATTACCGATCAAAAAGAGAATGTATTTCCAATGGTTCCTAATGGAAAAGGCTTGTCAGAAATGATTACAGCTGAGGATCTATAAATGAGACATATTATTTCTCTTTTGATGGAAAACGAGTCTGGGGCTTTATCAAGAGTGTCAGGACTATTTTCTGCAAGGGGTTATAACATTGAATCTCTAACTGTAGCGCCCACTGAAGACCCAACGCTATCAAGAATGACCATTGTAACTTCTGGTTCGGATGAAATTATTGAACAAATTATTAAGCAGTTAAATAAATTAATTGATGTTGTAAAGGTGTTAGATCTTAATGATGGTCGATTCATTGAACGAGAATTAATGATCGTTAAAGTAAAAGCGAATGCTCAATATCGAGATGAGATGAAAAGGATGTGCGATATTTTTAGAGGCAGAATTATCGATGTTTCTGACAGTTCTTTTACCATTGAGATAACAGGATCATCTAGTAAATTAGATGCTTATATTGAAAGTATTGATAAAGCGGCTATTTTAGAAACAGTGAGAACTGGTGCGTCAGGTATTGGACGCGGTGATAGAATTTTAAAAGTATAAATTAAAACTGAAAGGTTATTATGAAGGTTTACTACGACAAAGATGCTGATTTAAATTTAATTAAAAAATTGAATGTTGCTATTGTAGGTTATGGCTCACAGGGCCATGCTCACGCAGCCAATCTAAAAGAATCAGGCGTCAACGTCACTGTTGCCCTCAGAAAAGGTGGTGCTTCATGGGATAAAGCCAAAAATGCTGGACATAACGTTTTAGAAATCAATGAAGCCGTTAAAAATGCTGACGTCGTTATGCTTTTAATCCCAGATGAAACAATGCCTCAAATTTTTCATCAAGAGGTCGCGCCATTCTTGAAAAAAAATGCAGTGTTAGCTTTCGCACACGGATTTAATATCCACTATAACCAAATTATTCCAAGGGAAGATCTTGATGTCATTATGATTGCGCCAAAAGGCCCTGGCCATACAGTACGCTCAGAGTATCTCAAAGGTGGTGGTGTACCTACATTAATTGCGATTTATCAAAATAAATCTGGTAAAGCTAAAGACATCGCACTGGCATATGCAGCGGCAAATGGAGGCACTAAAGGCGGTGTCATTGAAACAGATTTCCGTGAAGAAACTGAAACTGATTTGTTTGGAGAACAAGCTGTTTTATGTGGCGGTGCAGTTGAGCTCGTTAAAGCAGGCTTTGAAACATTAACTGAAGCAGGTTACGCTCCAGAAATGGCTTATTTCGAATGCTTACATGAACTTAAACTAATTGTAGATTTAATGTATGAAGGTGGTATTGCTAATATGAACTATTCCATCTCAAACAATGCTGAGTATGGTGAATACGTGACTGGCCCAAGAGTGATTGGTAATGAAGCCAAATTAGCAATGAAAGAAGCTTTGAAAAATATTCAAAACGGTGAATATGCAAAACGTTTCATCCTTGAAGGAAAAACAAACTATCCAGAAATGACAGCAAGAAGAAGATTGAATGCTGAACATCCTATTGAAAAAGTCGGCTCACAATTAAGATCAATGATGCCTTGGATTGCTAAAAACAAGCTTGTAGATCAAAGCAAAAACTAGCTTCATGGTAAAAAAAACTTACCCTATAATCGCTAGAGAAGGCTGGCCATTTCTAATAGCATCGATTGCTATATCAGCCTTCGCATTCAATATATGCTCTTTATGGTCGATTCCTCTTTGGATTATCTCATTATTTATTTTGCAATTTTTTAGAGATCCAAAAAGAAATACGCCTTCTAAGAAAAATATTGTGGTATCAGCGGCTGATGGCAAAGTAATTGTAATTGAAAAATGCAAAGACGATTACCTTAATAGACGTGCAATTAAAGTAAGTGTCTTTATGAATGTCTTCAATGTCCACTCGAACAAAAGCCCGGTCAAATCAACCGTTATGAATAAATGGTATTTCCCTGGAAAATTCCTAAATGCGGCCTTATCAAAAGCATCATTAGAGAACGAAAGATGCGCACTTCATCTTAAAACTAAAGAGGGTTTTGATATCACTTGCGTTCAAATTGCAGGCTTAATTGCGAGAAGAATCTTATGCTATGTAAATAAAGGTGAAGTATTGGAGGTTGGTGAAAGATATGGGTTTATAAGATTTGGTTCACGTGTTGATTTATACTTACCTATCAATTCAAAGATAAAAGTTTCTCTAGGCGAAAAAGTTTTTAATGGCGAAACCATTATTGCTGAATTAAAAAAATAAATTAATTGTCTATAAATAAACGAAGCTCATTTAAAGCCAATCTATATACGTCCCTCTTAAATTCAATCACCTCACTAAGAGGCAACCAGTAATCATGCCATCGCCATGCATCAAATTCAGGCTTTTTGGTGTTTCTCAAGAATATATCGGTATCTTGACCCTTCATTCTTAATAGATACCATATTTGTTTTTGCCCTTTGTAAGTACCTCTAAAATCTCTTCGAAGCCATTGCGATGGCACTTCATATTTCAACCAGTCTTTTGTTCGGCCAAGTATTTCTACATGATGCGGCTTTAATCCCACTTCTTCCATAAGCTCTCGATACATAGCCTGTTCTGGCGCCTCGCCCTTTTGAATGCCTCCTTGAGGAAATTGCCAAGCATGTTCTTGTGTGCGCTTTGCCCAAAAAACTTGATTCTCAGCATTACAAATTACAATGCCAACATTGGGCCGATACCCATCTTTATCAATCATAGAAATACCTTAAGATTTACTTCAGTTTTTTTATTGATTTAGTTTAAATAAAAGCCAGAATTAAAGCTAGAATCTATTAAGAAAAAATTGAAAAAACATGACTTTTAAGAATCTTATTTTAGTTATTTTATGTATATCCCTTAGTGGATGTTTCAGCGCACCTATTGCCTATATTACTAATCAAGGCTCGAATACAGTTAGTGTCGTTGACATCAAAAAGAAAAAAATTAGACAAGAAATTTCTGTAGGCAATGGTCCTGTAGGCATTGCTATTTCTTTAAAGCAATCTTATGCCTATATTTCAAATGCCAATGACAGTTCTGTGAGTGTTTTAGATCTTCAACGTAATGAGGTTATTAAGACAATCAAACTTAACGGAACGCCAGTTGGAATTACTAAATCTACCAATGAAGATTATATCTTTGTGAGCGATTGGTTTAATAGCGAGATTTATGTAATCGCAACAAAATCTTTAGTGGTGATTAAAAAAATGACTGTTGGCAAATCACCTTCCGGCATAATCTGTGACACTAAAGGGAAGTATCTTTTTATTTCCAATCGCGACGAAAATACAGTTGAAATATATAACCAATCGGATTTAAATCTTGTTAACAAAATTAAAGTAGGTAAGCATCCATACGGCGTGTTTGTTAACAAAGACTTGCTTTTTGTTGTTAATGTCCTAGATGATTCAATATCTATTGTGAATACCAGTTCATTTGCTACAGAGACTATTAAGGTTGGCGATCATCCTTATGGCGTGGTATCTGATTTAAACAATCATTTTGCCTTTGTTACAAATACTCAAGATGACAATATTAGCGTCATTGATCTTAAATCAAAAAAGGAAGTCAAAAAGATTAAAGTGGGCGGAAATCCAGAAGGTATCGATATTAATGAGCAAAATAATATGCTAATAACTTCTAATTGGAGAAGTGACTCAATTTCAATTATTGACTTAGAAAAACAAGAGTATCTCTATGAAATTAAAACGGGCAAGCAAAGTCGATCTTTTGGTCAATTTATTAAAATTGACTAATGTTATATATAAAAACAATTTATAATTAATAAGTTAATTAATCAATAAAGGCCTTAATTCAAATGAAAAAAATTATTACCAGTATTTTGCTTATTTTTATATCCTTCAATGTATTTGCTCACGGCCCATCGCCTCAAAAAGTTGAAAAGTCAATTACAATCAATGCATCCCCTGATAAAGTTTGGGCAATTGTTAAAGATTTTGGTGCTGTTCAAAAATGGATACCCCTTGTAACTGATAGCAAAGTAGAAAAAAAAGGTGAAGATACAACAAGAATACTTGCATTAAAATCTGGAGGCAAAGTCATTGAGAGACTTAAAGGTATCGATGAAGAAGCCATGAAATTAAAATATGAAATTGTAGAAGGTGCTATACCTGTGGCTGATTACAATTCATTTATTGTTGTAGCAAAAGGCTCAAATCCCAACCAATCGACTGTAACATGGGTTGGTCGTTTTTATAGGGTTTATAAACTCAACCCACCTATTCCAGCTGGTCAAGATGATGAAACAGCAGTAAAAGCTGTGACTGAAATTTATGATGCAGGACTTCCGGCACTTAAGAAATTAGCTGAAACCAAATAATTTAATTTATTTAGAAAAAAGCAGAATTTAATTCTGCTTTTTTTATTTATGATGCCGATTATAATTAATAGTACGACGGCGCCCATAGGAGCAGTGATATTTCTTCATGGCTTGGGTGCTGATGGATTTAACCTTAAAGACATTTTTGCAAGACCACAATTCAACAAAATTCGATTTATCTTACCTCATGCGCCTTATCAGCCAGTAACCATTAATCAAGGCTTTGAAATGAGAGCCTGGTATGATCTATATGATTTATCCTTAAAAAAAGATGAAGATGAATTAGGAATGGAAAGATCAAGTTTAATCATTCAAAAGCTTATTGAAGAGCAGATTTCCCTTGGCATACCTTCCGAAAAAATCATTATTGGGGGCTTTTCTCAAGGCGCTGCTATGAGTTTTTATTTAGGATTGAAATATCATAAAAAATTAGGTGGCATTGCTGCTTTATCAGGTTATCTACCTTTGAAAGAAAAGCTTACAGGTCCTATAAAAAAAGAGTTAATCAACATGCCAATCTTTATAGCTCATGGCCTATATGATAATGTTATAGATATACAAATTGCTGATAACTCCTATAAAAAACTATTAAAAAAATTTAATTCTGCAATTTTTGAAAAATACCCTATAGGGCATGAAATTTGCGAAAAAGAAATTGATGATTTATCAATTTTCTTGAATCATTCGCTTAACTAAAGATAATTTTTATGTATAAAAATTCACTAGAAACAAACCTTAAAGAACTTGAATCTATTGTTTCAAAAATGGAACAAGGTGATATGGCGCTCGAGGAATCTATAAAATCTTATGAAAAAGGAATGGTTCTTCTTAAATTATGTCAAGACTCTCTAAAAGAAATTGAACATAAAGTTTTAGTGCTTTCTGCAGAAAATACACTCGAACAATTCAAGTCTGCTAATGAATAATTTTCATGAATGGCTCCTTGAAAAACAAGCATTTGTCGAAGTTTTGCTTGAAAAAAAATTACCTCAAATTAGCCATGAAATACCCTTAAATGAAGCAATAAGGTATAGCGTTCTTAATGGCGGAAAAAGAATGCGATCACTCCTTGTACTTGCAACTGCAGAAATTATAGATACCCCCCTGATTGCGATTGAAAATATTATATGTGCCCTAGAGTTTGCACATGCTTATTCTTTAGTTCATGATGATATGCCTTGTATGGATAACGATGATTTGAGACGTGGAAAATTATCTTGCCATAAAAAATTTGGTGAAAGTACTGCGCTTCTTGTTGGAGATTCTTTGCAATCCATTGCTTTTTCTTACTTATCTTCACCATCTCTTGAAGTTAACCCAGACAACCAATTAAAAATGATTCACGCCTTCTCTAACGCTATTGGTATTGAAGGTATGGCAAAAGGCCAAGCCTTAGATATTGCAAATACTAATAAAAAAATTTCATTAGAAGAGCTTAAAAAGATGCATCAATATAAAACTGGCGCACTTATTAATGCAGCTTGTTTAATGACGGTGCTTGCCTCTAAAAGTCACGACAGAAACATACTTAATATAATAGATACCTATTCAAAATTAATTGGACTAATGTTCCAAATTCAAGATGACATTCTTGATAAAGAAGCAAATCAAGAGATTTTAGGTAAAACACCTGGCAAAGATGAAAAAGATAATAAATCTACATTTGTGTCTTTGCTAGGTGTTTCTAAATCAAAGGAATTGGCTGCTGAATATTTCGAAGAAGCTTTAACCGCTCTCAAACCATTCGGGGATAAAGCATATTATTTAGCTGGTATGGCTGAATTAATTATGACGCGATCGCACTAATATGAATCTCCTTGATAAAATTAATTCACCAAAAGATTTAAAAAAACTTAATCGCAACGAACTTACTAAACTATGCGATGAGATAAGAACTTTCATTATTGAAAGCGTTTCAAAAACAGGCGGCCATCTTTCATCAAATCTTGGTGTTATTGAGCTCACCGTTGCGCTTCATTATGTTTTTGATTGCCCTCTAGATAAATTCATATGGGATGTTGGGCACCAAACCTATCCTCATAAAATTCTAACCGGAAGAAAAAAGAAAATGGGCTCATTAAGAGCCATGTCTGGAATTTCAGGTTTTCCAAAAATTGCAGAGAGTGATTATGATATTTTTGGTACTGGTCATTCAAGCACCTCAATATCAGCTGCCTTAGGTATGGCTGAAGCACTTAAAAAGAAAAACTTGCACCACAAAGCAATTGCAATTATTGGCGATGGAGCCATGACCGCAGGTATGGCTTTTGAAGGTCTTAATAATGCCGGGAACTCAAAAAATAATATCTTAGTTATTTTGAATGATAATGATATGTCGATCTCTAAAAACGTAGGTGCGCTTAATAACTATCTAGCAAAACTTATGTCGGGAAATCTTTACGGAAGTATTAAGCGTTCAAGTAAAGCAGTTTTATCTGCTATCCCCCCTATGCTTGAATTTGCGAAGCGTGCTGAAGAGCATGTCAAAGGCATGGTAATTCCTGGTACTTTATTTGAAGAATTCGGCTTTAACTATATAGGTCCTATTGATGGTCATGATATTGACGCATTAGTTGATACGCTCAGCAATCTTAAAGAGCTTCAAGGGCCCCAGTTCCTTCATGTGGCCACCCAAAAAGGTTATGGTTATGAGCCCGCAGAAATTGATCCCAATAAGTTTCATGGCGTAGGTCAATTTAATCTAGATGATGGCACCCAACCATCCAAAATAAAAAAGACTTCTTACACCGACGTATTTGGCAATTGGATTATCGATATGGCTATGATTGATAAAAAACTATGCGCAATTACTCCTGCTATGTCAGATGGCTCTGGCTTAAATAAATTTGCTGAAAAATTTCCAGATCGTTTTTTTGATGTAGGGATTGCTGAACAGCATGCAATAACTTTTGCAGCAGGGCTTGCCTGTGAAAATTACAAACCTGTCATTGCCATTTACTCGACTTTTCTTCAAAGAGCTTACGATCAATTAATACACGATGTCGCCTTACAAAATATTCCTATGTTGTTTGCTATCGACAGGGCCGGAATTGTAGGCCAAGACGGGCCTACGCATTCAGGTAGTTTTGATTTGTCATTTTTAAGGTGTATTCCAAATATTGTGATTATGGCGCCAAGTAATGAAAATGAATGTCGTCAAATGCTTTTTACCGGATTTAAATTTAAGGGTATTTCAGTAGTTCGCTACCCAAGGGGTGAAGGGCCAGGCGCAATAGTAAAATCTAAGATGGCAGCTATCCCGATTGGCAAAGCTGAAACTATTAAAAAAGGAAAAAAGATTGCTCTCTTAGCTTTCGGCAATATGTTGAATGAATCTCTGAAAGTTGCAGATAAGATTAACGCGACCGTGGTTAATATGAGATTTATTAAACCTCTCGATATTAAATTAATTCGCGATTTGGCGTCATCGCATAAGCTCCTTGTTACGTTAGAAGAAAACGCAATCTCGGGCGGTGCTGGATCAGCAGTTCTAGAAGTTATCAGTGAGTATGATTTAAAATGTCAAACATTACGCCTTGGTTTACCTGATAAGTTTGTCGAACAAGGCAGTCAAGAACAACTTCGTAAAGAATATGGTTTGGATGCTTCTTCTATTATCAAATCAATTGAGAAAAAATTAACCTAGTGTTACACTCAAGTATTAATACCTAACAATTAATTATGACAACAAGCAATCACACATGCCCAATTGAAGATGTTCAAAACACCCCTGATTTAAGGAGTTTGGATATTGATAAGGTGGGTATTAAATCTATAAGACATCCTGTGCTTGTGAAGGACAAAACAGGTGGGGCACAACACACTGTTGCAACATTTAATATGTATGTTTATTTGCCACATAATTTTAAAGGCACTCATATGTCTAGATTTGTAGAAATTCTAAACATGAATGAAAGAGAAATATCTGTTGAGTCTTTTGAAAATATCTTAAGAGAAATGATGGAACGACTTGAAGCTAAGTCATGTGATGTCGAAATGACATTCCCATATTTCATTAATAAAACCGCGCCTATTTCCGGGGTTAAAAGTCTTTTGGATTATGATGTAAGTTTTATTGGAAAAATTATTGATGGAAAATTTAAGAATACAATTAAAGTAATTGTGCCAGTAACCAGCCTTTGCCCATGCTCGAAGAAAATATCAGATTATGGCGCGCACAACCAAAGATCTCACGTCACAGTCACCGCTGAAATTAATAAATTTATTTGGATTGAAGAATTAATTGAGCTTATTGAAAAACAAGCATCATGTGAGCTTTATGGCCTTCTAAAAAGACCTGATGAAAAATTTGTGACTGAGAAAGCATATGATAACCCTAAATTTGTTGAAGATATGGTGCGAGATGTTGCAGCCCAATTAAAATTAGAAAAAAGAATTGATCATTTCGTAGTTGAGTCCGAAAACTTTGAATCCATTCACAATCATTCTGCTTACGCTTTAATTGAAGGGTAATTTCAGCTAATTTAAATTAGCCAAATATTTTATTTCCTTTAATCTCTAGTTTTAATCCAAACCAAATCACTAAAAATCCAATCAGTGGGGATATGGCAGCAATCATAAATCCAATTTGCCCTCCAAGATATTGAATTAAATAACCCCCTCCCAATCCCCCGACAGTACCACCAATGCCATAAGCTACACTGTTATATATTGCCTGCCCTCTCGCTTGATTCCGGCCTTTAAAATAGTAAGCAATAACTTCAATGGATGCCGCATGAAAGCTTCCGAAAGTTGCAGCATGAAACATTTGTGCTACAAATAATAGATAAAGATGGTCGGGAGAGGCTCCAATAAGAATAAACCGAATGACGCCTAAAAATAAACTCACTAACAAAATTGCTTTAAGTGAATAGCGATGTAAAATTTTTGGCATCAACATAAAAATCAAAATTTCACAGATGACGCCAGTCGCCCAAAGCCACCCTATCGTGCCGCCGCTATAACCATGCTCTTTGAGATAAATTGAATAAAAATTGTAAAGCACTCCGTGTGCTGAAACCATTAATGTGCAGCCAATTAAAAGCGCTATCACAGAAGGAGTTTTGATAATATTCCAAATAGATAAATCGTTTTTTGCATGATGGATCTCCTGAGTTTCAGGAATAGTGTTTGATAAAAAAAATATAATTGCTTGAGAAATTAATAAAGTCCACAACAAAATATTAATCCCTTGAAGATCAATTAGATAACCTAACAATAAAGATGCCGCAATAAATCCGATCGATCCCCATAATCTTATTCTGCTGTAATGTCCATCTGTAGTTGCTAAATGCGCAAGAGTTAAAGATTCTGCTAACGGCAAAGTTGAACTCGTAAATAAACTTAAAGCTGACATTATCAAAAAAATCCAAAAAAATCCTTTTGCCCAAAAAACACCAACAAACCCAATCAAACCCAAAAGCGATGTAAGTTTAATCCATTTAACACGATGACCTGTGTGATCAGCCAGCCAACCCCAAAAATTGGGAGCAACAATACGACTTATTTGAAATAAAGAAAGAAGAACACCAATACTTGCAGGTGAAAAGTTTTGAGATTGAAGATAAATGCCCCAGTATGGAACAAACGAGCCCACAAAAAAATAATAGAAAAAATAAAAACGCGATAAGCGCCAGTGAAGATTATGCGTGGCACTCACTAAATTTTTGGTATATGAGAAACGACATCGGCATTTTGAGCGCGATGTCTTAATGCTTGATCCATAATGACTAAAGCTAACATAGCCTCAACAAT
>JACCDY011488996.1_pt1 | contig 15678 bp, 13 predicted proteins | sample 7446391 | NCBI WGS metagenome assembly JACCDY01 (sample SAMN15323451, study PRJNA562643) | freshwater metagenome | isolation source: river surface water | place: USA:Blue River Watershed | collected 2017-08-18 | reverse complement strand
ATGCTTGGAACAAACTTTACAAAGACATCAAAAAGCAAGCTGGCATCAAATCCATCATTGCATTACCTAATTTACCAATCCTATACCTAGATAGCGCAGCGAAACAATTTAAATCGAAAACTGCCTATCAAGGCAATGATCAGAGCACACAAGCCGATTTAGATTCATTAAAGAAGCAATTAAATCAATTACCCATCTACCGAAATTTCCTCTTTACAGAGGATTTGAAGGTACATATGATGTTGGTTTCGTTGGATCAGAAAACGATCAATAATAAAAATAGAATCACGCTAGTTAAGAATATCAAACGCATTGGTGATGCCTATTCAAAAGAAAATAAGCATATCCTGCATTATTCAGGCATGCCTTTCATTCGAACTGAATTAACAGCTCAGGTAACCAATGAACTAGTCTTGTTTCTGGGATTAGCCATTTTGGTCACCTCCCTCATTCTTTTGTATTTCTTCCGTTCCATTAAGGTCGTTTTCTTTGCCTTAATTGTCATTCTGATTGGCATCGTGGCATCTTTGGCTACTATCGTCTTGTTTGGTTTCAAAATTACACTCCTATCAGGTTTGATACCACCACTCATTGTGGTCATTGGAGTTCCAAACACCATCTTCCTGTTGAATAAATACCATGAAACCTATTTAATCACGCAAAATAAGGAAGCCTCGCTAATTGAAAGTGCCAGTACGGTGGGTAGAACCTTATTTTTAGCCAATTTAACCACGTCGATTGGATTTGGCGTATTTGCATTCACGGGGTCGGGATTACTGGTTGAATTTGGTGTCGTAGCCGCACTGAATGTGATGTTGACCTTCCTAATTTCACTTTTATTAATACCCATCTTTTTCAGTTATTTAAAAGCTCCACAAGCCAAAGATTTAGCTCATTTTGAATCCAAACGGGTAAATAAAGTATTAACCTACGTCGAAAATTGGGTATTCAGTCATCGAAAATACATCTATAGTTTCATTGGAATTATTTTGTGCATCTCCATCTATGGTTTGAGTAAGATTGAAGCAATTGGCTACATCGTAGATGATCTACCCCAAGACAATGCAATTTACACGGATCTAAAATTCATCGAAAAACATTTCAAAGGAGTTATGCCATTTGAGGTTTCCATCGATGCCCACGAACAAGGTCGTGCCTTAAGTCCCGAAATTTTGGCCAAAATGAAGCGTACCGAAAAGCTGATGGCGAAGTATCCGGAATTTACTCAAGGACTCTCTTTACTAACAGCCACGAAATACCTTTATCAAGTCTACCGAGGAGGTGATCCCAAGTATTTCGTTCTTCCTGGAATCGACGAGCTTTCTAAACTAAAGGAGTTTAACAGCAGCCTAAACGGGAAAAACAACCTGTTTAATGGCTTCCTCGACTCCAAAAAACAATTCACGCGAATCAGTTTTCAAATGGCTGATGCCGGCACTGTACGAACCAAACAATTATTCGATGAAATCCAGCCGAAAATTGATTCCATTTATCGGACGGATGTGGAAACGGGTGAGTTATTGCCTGCTTCCGACAAACGGGTGTATGACGCGAAAGTGACGGGGAATTCTGTCATCTATGCCTTTCAAACAGAATACCTCCAAAAGAATCTAATTGAGAGTACCTTAACAGCCATTTTCTTGATTTGTATTCTCATGGCGCTATTGTTTAGAAGTTGGCGCATGGTAATCATCTCCACCCTACCGAGCCTAATTCCTTTAATTATCACAGCTGGCTTGATGGGCTTCTTCCACATTGCACTAAAACCAAGTACAATCCTAATCTTTTCAATAGCCTTTGGCATTTCGAGTGACGGGACCATCTACTTCCTCACGCGATATAAAGATGAGTGGCTAAAGAATGGAAAAAATGTCAAAATTGCGGTTCAAATAACGATTCAAAAAACGGGCGTTTCCATGTTCTACACGGCGATGATCTTATTTTTTGGATTCTTTATTTTCACAGCTTCTACATTCAAAGGGACACAGGCATTGGGAGTGTTGGTTTCCATCACCCTACTCATGGCAATGATTTGCAATCTCGTGCTATTACCCGCTTTTCTCATGGGCATGAATAAAAAGGATGTCGAGGAATTAATTGAAGAAGTATAATGGAGGAAACAAAATCCATCTATACGCTCCAATTCTGGCTATTATGCTTGAGTAACTTTCTCTTCTCGGCTAGTTTCTCCATGATAATCCCTGAGCTTCCGGATTATTTGGCGAGTATGGGTGGAAAGGCGTACATTGGCTATACCATTGCCCTTTTTACGCTGACCGCAGGCTTAAGTAGACCCTTCTCAGGCAAATTAACAGATCACATCGGGCGTGTTCCCGTCATGGCCTTCGGATCACTGGTTTGTTTTCTGTGTGGCGGATTATATCCACTTATCCATACGGTACAAGGATTCCTATTTCTTCGATTCCTGCACGGTATGTCAACTGGTACCAAACCCACGGCTACCGCAGCCTATGTAGCCGATATTATTCCAGAGACCCGACGGGGAGAGGCACAAGGGGGCCTTGGTATTTTCACCGCCACAGGAATGTCACTAGGGCCAGCCATCGGGAGCTATTTAGCAAGCGAAATCGGATTGCAAGAAATGTTCTGGATTTCGTCGCTATTCGCCCTCCTATCCATTGCGATATTAATGCGCATGAAGGAAACGCTACCTCCCGCAATGAAATCCAAATTTTCCTGGAAGCTATTTAAAATCAATTGGGACGATGTTTTTGAACCCAATATTTTACCTGTATTCTGGATTATGTTATTTGTTTCATTTTCATCCGGGGTCATTGTTACTTTACTCCCCGACATATCCAAACTGATTGGTTGGCATAACAAAGGACTATACTTCACGATTTATACGATTGCCTCCATTGTGGTACGCATATTCTTTTCCAAATCCTCAGATAAATATGGCCGAATACCCGTATTACTTATTTCTACGTTGATTCTTACCGCATCGATGGTCGTCATGCTCATTGAAATGAATACCTATACGGTTGTTAGCTCTGCGATTTTATTCGGCTTTGCATGGGGTTTCAATACACCTACCTTAGCGGCCTGGACCACCGATTTAGCTAATAAAAACCACATGGGACGTGCTATGGCTACCATGTACATCGCACTCGAATTGGGGATCGGATTAGGTGCTTTCTTTTCAGGGTGGATCTATGAAGGCATGCAAGAACGAATCCCCATTCCTTTCTTAATTTCAAGTGTACTTGCCTTGTTATCTTTTTTCTTACTTTTGAATTATCACAAAAACTGGCAAAAAAATGGAATTTAACGATTTTCTCATCAGTAAAAACATTGCTCCTGACATCTTTAAAGAATCAGAAGCGAGTCTATTTTTTACCTGGGAGAATGCTTTTATTCAGATGCATCCAAACAGTTTTACGGAACAGTACAAGTTTCAAATCAATAAAATCCGCCGCAAATACCCACTAAAAACAGAATTTTAAGCGTTTAAATTTTATACTTTTTTTATTTAACGCAGTATTATTCAAATAATTAGTACATTGCTTTATTCGAAAGATGCAAATCCGTGAAATTTGCAATCGGAAATTATTTAACAAAACATATGCAAGCGAGTGATTTAGAAAATCTGTTCCCCAAAGCAACGGATATCCCCAAAGAATTTGATTTGACGCAACCCATTGAACAAAGAGAATACCTTGTCAATGGAGAAATGCGTAAATGGACTGGCAAGACCCAAGATGTTTGGTCACCTATCTATGTTAAAACGAACAACGGATTTGAGCAAAAGCGTATCGGATCATACCCGATTACGGATGCAACAGATGCGATGGAGGTTTTATATGCCGGTGTAAAGGCCTATTCAAACGGTCGTGGCGAATGGCCATCGATGTCGGTAAGCCAACGAATCGAATGCGTGGAAAAATTCACTCAAAAGATGATTCAAAAGCGTGATGAAGTCGTAAAGCTTCTCATGTGGGAAATTGGTAAATCCTTAGGGGATTCTCAAAAAGAATTTGACCGTACGGTTCAATATATCTACGATACCATCGGTGCCTTAAAAGACATCGATCGTACCTCATCCACGTTCTTGATTGAAGAAGGAATTATAGGGCAGGTACGTCGCTCTCCGTTAGGGGTGGTACTTTGTATGGGGCCCTTCAACTACCCGTTGAACGAAACCTTTACTACACTGATCCCCGCATTAATCATGGGAAATACGGTCCTTTTCAAACCACCGAAACACGGTACCTTATTGCATTATCCCTTATTGGAGGCATTCAAGGATTCTTTCCCGGCTGGTGTGATTAACACATTGTACGGTCGTGGAAATTCCATTATTCCACAATTGATGGAGTCGGGTAAGATTGATGTATTGACTTTGATTGGTTCATCCAAAGTGGCCGACAAACTAAAGAAAATGCACCCGAAGGTAAACCGTTTACGTGCCATTTTAGGTCTTGATGCCAAGAATGCAGCCATCGTAACCGAAAGTGCCCAATTGGATGTGGCAATCAATGAGTGTTTATTGGGATCGCTATCGTTCAATGGCCAACGTTGTACGGCGGTAAAGATTATCTTCGTTCACAAGTCTTTAGCTGAAGCCTTTAACAAAGGTTTAGCCGAGAAAATCGAAGCCTTGAAAATCGGTATGATGTGGGAGCCGGGTGTACAGATCACTCCTCTCCCGGAGCCTAACAAGCCGGCTTACTTGAAAGAATTGATTGAAGATGCCAAATTACACGGCGCTAAAGTAATTAATAAGCACGGTGGAGAAAACTTCAAGTCCTTATTCTTCCCAGCGATGCTTTATCCTGTGACGAATAAAATGAAGGTTTGGCATGAAGAACAATTCGGACCTGTCGTTCCTGTCGTTCCTTTTGAAGATATTTCTACGCCAATTGATTATATACATGAATCCTCTCATGGCCAACAAGTTGCGATCTTTGGTACGGATGTAAACCAGATTTCAGCTTTAATCGATGAAACGGTTAATCAAGTTTCGCGTGTGAATATTAATGCGCAATGCCAACGTGGACCGGATTCATTCCCATTCACAGGTCGTAAGGATTCCGCAGAAGGAACTTTATCGGTAACTGCCGCATTGCGTTCATTCTCAATCCGAACCGTGGTAGCGACGAAAGCGAATCAATTGAATAAGGATTTGGTGAACCAAATTGTGGAGAACCAACAGTCCAACTTCCTTTCGACTCGATTCATTTTGTAATCGAACGATTAAAAACAAAAAAGCCTCGATTTTCATCGAGGCTTTTTTTATGCAAACAAATATTATAAACTCGCACGTTGCGCTTTAACCGTTGGATCCGTAATGTACTCATCGTAAGTCATCAACTTATCTAAATGCGATTTCGAACCTAATTCAATGACACGATTCGCTACGGTATTCGTAAGTTGGTGATCATGACAGGTAAATAAAATCGTCCCTGTAAATTCAACCATCCCGTTGTTCAACGCGGTAATGGATTCCAAATCCAAGTGGTTCGTCGGCTCATCAAAGATGCACACATTCGCACCTGACAACATCATACGCGAGAACATACAACGCTGTTTCTCCCCTCCTGAAATCACTGTACATTTCTTCAAAGCCTCTTCACCCGAGAACAACATACGGCCTAAGAATCCACGAATAAAGCTTTCGTCTTTCTCTACGGAATATTGACGCAACCAATCCACCAAATTCATGGAATCATCCTTAAAATAAGACGCATTGTCATTGGGCAAATAGGTTTGTGTGGTCGTTACCCCCCATTTGAATTCACCTGAAGTGGGTTTTGCCTCCCCCATCAAAATATCAAACAAGGCTGTAATCGCCAATGAATCTTTGGCAAGAAATGCTACTTTATCACCCTTATTGATCGTAAAAGACACATTCGTGAACAATGGAACTCCATCTTCTGTCGTTGCCGACAGGTTTTCTACCGATAACAATTGGTCTCCCGCTTCGCGCTCTGGCTTGAAGTTGATGAATGGGTATTTACGCGAAGAAGGCTTAATGTCATCCACTTGCAACTTATCCAACATCTTTTGACGCGAGGTCGCTTGCTTCGACTTAGCTACGTTGGCAGAGAATCGACGAATAAATTCCTCCAATTCTTTCCGCTTTTCCTCTGTCTTTTTGTTTTGATCTTGACGCTGACGTGCAGCTAATTGAGACGATTCGTACCAGAAAGTATAGGTACCCCCATACAATTGAATTTTACCAAAGTCTAAATCGGCGATGTGCGTACAAACATTATCCAAAAAGTGACGGTCGTGAGAAACGACAATAACCGTGTTCTTAAAGTTTTGTAAGAAACCCTCTAACCACAAGATTGAATCAATATCCAAGTTGTTGGTCGGCTCATCCAGCAACAAAATATCCGGATTACCGAAAAGCGCTTGAGCTAAGAGTACCTTTACTTTTTCCGAACCATTTAAATCACGTAATAAGGTATAATGTAAATCCTCTTTAATCCCTAAGCCACTCAAAAGCGTTGCTGCCTCGGATTCTGCCTCCCAACCGTTTAATTCGGCAAATTCGGCTTCTAAATCCGCGGCCTTATTGCCATCTTCCTCCGTAAAATCCTCCTTCATGTAAATCGCATCCTTCTCCTGCATAATATCGTAAAGACGTTTATTACCCATGATAACGGTTTGCAATACAGGATACTCTTCGTATTCAAAGTGATTCTGTTTCAAGATGGACATACGTTCACCTGGATTCATCGAAACACTACCTGTTTGAGACTCAATTTCTCCCGACAAAATCTTCAAGAAAGTGGATTTACCTGCCCCATTAGCCCCAATAAGGCCATAGCAGTTGCCCTCCGTAAACTTGATATTTACTTCTTCAAATAAGACTCTTTTCCCAAAGCGAAGGGAAACGTTCGATACAGATAACATACGAATTGGATTAAATAAGGCGCAAAATTAGGCATTTTGAGGCTAGAAAAAAATTCTATTTTTTATCTATTGTCCTATTTTTTTTGCAATTTCGAGCACTTTGAATGGAATTAACCTTGCAAACAGCTTCACATACGAATCCAGTAGAACCTAGCACTGACCTAACTTTACAGGTTAGTGAGCAGGGAATTCGTTTTCCTGGTGAAGAAATAGTACTTTGGAAAAAGGCAAATCAAGCGATTAAATCCCGACTTGATTTCTTTACCAAAGGTCAGTCGGTGCATCAAGAGATTTCAATTGAAGTAATCCATCCTGCATTCCTACTCCTTCCTAATGAATATCACGATCCCTTATATCGTGTGGCATTCTTAGAGAAAGCCTTAGGAGATAACTGCATGAATGAACAAGAATTACATGAGCAATCATGCCCTATGGTTGATTCTACCTTGTTGTTTTTAATCCCAAGTGTTTGGAAAGATCAATTGGCCAGTTTATTTCCTTTGGCCCAAATTAATTACAGCCATCGAATAGGGAATGAAATACAGAATTCTAAGTTATACATTCATCCTCGGATTCATGTTTACTTGCAAGAACAGAAGGCATATATCATTTATTTCCAACATGGTAAATTGCAGTTGGCAAATGTATTTCCCTATGACCATGAGTTAGCCTTAGCCTATTATTTACATTCTATTCGTGATTCTTTTGACATACAATGGAATCAAGAAAGTATCCGAATTCTCGGACCCGATTCCACAAACAAGCAACTGATCGATGATTTAATTCGATTGAACATACCTCTTTCATGAAAAGAACCGCATTTTTTCCAGGCTCATTTGACCCTTTCACCAAAGGTCACGAGGACATCGTTTTACGGGCATTGACCTTATTTGACGAAATCGTGATTGGTATCGGCCAAAACTCCAATAAGAATCGATATTTCAATTTGGAAAAAATGAAAGGCTACATCGAAAGCACTTTTGCGGGTAAACCTGTTCGTGTAGTTACTTACCAAAACCTAACGGCTAATGTCGCCAAAGAAGTTGGCGCAAAATTCATCATCAGAGGATTACGAAACACAACCGATTTTGAGTACGAAAACTCGATTTCACAAGTAAACCGTCACATCAACGAAGAATTGGAAACGGTCTTTTTGATTACCTCACCGCATTTAGCACCGATTAGCTCAACGATTATTCGGGATTTGCATCGCTATGGAAGTAAAATCGACCAGTATTTACCTTATACCTTGGATGGTATTTGAGCTTCTTGAAATTTAATCATCACATAGCGAATGGATGAATAGGTGTCTGAAACTGCCTTATTCATCGCTAAAGGAGATAACCATTCCACTTTCTCAATATTCTCTTCTACTTGAGGAATCAATTTTGCCGTATGCTTGCTGCGCATCGAATACCATTTGGTTTTCTTTAAAATGCGTTGATTCTTATGCGAATAGGTATGATACGTTGTACAAATCTTATCGACTAAGGTTGCCTTAACATTACATTCCTCCTCTACTTCCCTCACAGCGGCCTTCTTGAATTTCTCATTCTTCTCCAATTTACCTTTGGGCAAATCCCACTTTCCGAGTCGATAAATCCACAGAACCTCATCCGCTTCATTTTGTACCACACCACCTGCAGCTTCGATAACTGAATAAAGCGAACAAATCTTCGTCTTTAAAGCCTCCTTAATGTTCGTTAGAATATAGAGGGAATGAAAATCAAATGGCTTTTTCCCATGTAAGTCCTCAATGATTTTTTCCATTTGATCAACGCTCACGTTTAATAAACACGTGTGTCCTTTGAAATCCGCAATTTTAATCGGCTTTAAGCGAGCATCGATAATCACATCGAAATCCTCCATCGGAGGATAAGAATGCTTTTTCTTGCGATTAATTAATTTGATCGGACGATCGTCAATAAAAATGACCATTAGGGAAATTTAATTTTGGCAAAAATAGAATTAAATAATGATAAGATAAGCCGAAAAAACTATTTTTGTAATTAAATTAAAGAAACGATATCGCATGTCTAATTTGACCATTTCACAAGAAGTAGCCCAGCATTTATTACGCATCAAAGCCATTCAATTACGTCCAGACCAACCCTTCACTTGGGCATCAGGCTGGAAATCACCCATTTACTGTGATAATCGAATTTCTTTATCAGATCCAGAAGCAAGAACTTACATTAAAAATAGCCTTTCGGCTGTTGTAAAAGGATACTTTAAAGATGTAGACGCCATTGCCGGTGTCGCTACGGCAGGTATCGCACAAGGAGCTTTGGTGGCCGACTTCCTTGATCTACCTTTTTGCTACGTCCGTCCTGAGCCGAAAAAACATGGTATGGGAAATCAAATCGAAGGTTCTGTGAAGCCGGGTCAAAAAGTAGTTTTAATTGAAGACTTGATATCTACGGGTGGAAGTTCGTTGAAGGCGGCAGAAGCGCTCCAACAAGCGGGTGTGGAAGTGTTGGGAATGGTCGCCATCTTTACCTATGGTTTTGAAATTGCTGATCAGAATTTCCAAAACGCAGGTTTTCCATTGGTAACCCTCAGTAATTACGATGTATTAGTTGAAGAGGCCATCAAATTAGATTACATCTCAGATACGCAATTGGTAACCTTACAAGATTGGCGTGTAAACCCAAGCACCTGGGGTGTTTAGTTCTTTAAGCGATAAACATAACCAGGCAAGGATTTAATCAGGCCCTGGAATTCCAAATTCAATAGAGTGACCGCCAAGTCGGTCACTTTTTTTTGTAGTTTCCAGGCCAAGGTATCCAATTTCGTCTCCCCATTTCGGGCCAAGAAAGCCATAATCTCACTTTCCTCTTCGGTCAACCTCGACCATTGTAGATTCTTATTCGATTTGATTGTGTGCTTCGGATGTATCCAATTCATCTGCTGACACAAAGCTTGAAAATCCGTATAAATCACCGCTTTGTTCTTTTGAATAAGTCGATTACAACCTTCTGAGAAAACCTTATCCAAATTGCCGGGGATCGCAAAAACCTCCCGGTGATAATTATTCGCATAATCGGCCGTAATGAGTGCCCCACCCTTCTCTGCTGCTTCTACCACCACCGTCGCATCGGTCATACCTGCAATAATTCGATTTCGTAATGGAAAAAAACGCGGATCAGGCTTTTGATGTAGCGGATGTTCCGAGAGTATCCCTCCATTCGAGACGAGCTCTTGCAAGTATTTTCGATGTTTCGCGGGATAAATATGTTCAAAACCACCCGCCAAAACGGCGATATTGGGAATCCCCAATTGAAGGCAATGTTTATGCACTTCGATATCAATTCCATAGGCGAGTCCTGAAACAAAGGTTATTTGAGTTCCTAGCGATTGCTCGACCAGGGAATGGGTGGTTCGACGACCATAATCTGTCGCCTTCCGTGTACCGACGACGGCCAAAAACCGTTCCTGATTTAAATCCACATTTCCAGAATAATATAGCTGAATAGGAGCATCATACATATGCTTCATTCGATCTGGAAAATTAGCATCCGTATAAAACAAGGTTTGAATTTTTGCTTTTTCGCAGGCATTTAAGATTTTCTCGGCATCTTCCAATAAACCCTGTTGGGCAACTGAATGCGCCAATACGGGTCCAATGTGAGGAATTCGCTGTAATTCGCTGGAAGAGGATTTGAAAATCGCTTCGGCAGATTTCGTGTAGGCAATTAAACGACGGGCATTAACCACACCGATTTGCGGGATACGAGATAGGGCAATTTGATAGACTTTTTCGGGATACATGTTGGCTTCCATTACGAAACCAAACTAAAGGAAGATTTAAGCTAAATCATCCGAAATAACTTGTAAAAATTGACGAATATCAAGTAGTTGGTCAATAACCGCTTGATTCGGATTCTTCGGTGAACCATTTTTCTTGATGGCTAATTTCGCTCCTTCAATGGTCAAACCTTGTTTATCGATGAGATCCACCAAAACTGAAATCTTCTCAATATCCACCGGCGTATATTTCCGAATACCTTTTCCGGTTCTTTTGGGGAGTAAATGCGGGAACTGGGTTTCCCAATAGCGTAATTTAGACGGATTGACCTTGAATAAGTCGGCAACTTCCTTAATCGAATAATATTGCTTGTCTAAATTCATAAAAGCCCTTATTTGGTTCAAAAATTCAGCAAAAAAAACTAATTTTGTGATTCTTGTTTAAACAAAAATAAGCAAGCGAGCCAATTAAACCAACCCATTCCCAAAATAAGCGAAAATGACTTCTACGGAGATCCGCCAACAGTTTTTAGATTTCTTCCAATCCAAAGGTCACTTGATTGTACCATCAGCACCTTTGGTTGCGAAAAATGACCCTACCCTTTTATTCAATAACTCGGGTATGGCGCAGTTTAAGGACTTTTTCTTAGGAAACGGAACACCTCCTTCAAAGCGTATTGCGGATACTCAAAAATGTCTTCGCGTATCTGGAAAGCATAATGACTTGGAGGATGTAGGATTTGATACCTACCATCACACGATGTTTGAGATGTTGGGCAACTGGTCTTTTGGCGATTATTTCAAACAAGAAGCATTAACCTGGTCTTGGGAATTATTAACTGAGGTATTCAAATTACCGAAGGAACGTATTTATGTGTCTGTTTTCCAAGGCGATGAAAAAGATGGCGTTCCTTTTGATCAGGAGGCCTTTGATATTTGGAAAGCGATTGTTGGCGAAGATCGAATCATCTATGGTAATAAGAAAGACAATTTCTGGGAAATGGGTGAAACGGGGCCTTGTGGACCTTGTTCAGAAATTCACATCGACTTACGTGATGCGGAGGAAGTGGCTAAGGTTTCCGGTAAATCTTTGGTCAATGCAGATCATCCGCAGGTAGTCGAGATTTGGAATAACGTATTCATGCAATTTGAGCGCATGGCAGATGGATCTTTGGTTCCGCTGCCAAACAAGCACGTGGATACCGGAATGGGATTTGAACGTCTTTGCATGGCGATTCAAGGAAAACAATCGAATTACGATACCGATGTGTTCCAAGGAACCATTCAATATTTAGCTCAAAAGGCTGGAAAACAATACGGTCAGGAACAATGGGCAGATATCGCGATGCGTGTCATTGCCGATCACATTCGTGCAATTGCCTTCTGTATTGCGGATGGACAATTGCCATCTAACGCGAAGGCGGGTTATGTGATTCGCCGTATTTTGCGTCGTGCCGTACGTTATGGCTACACCTATTTAGGATTCAAAGAACCGTTTATGCATGAATTAGTGCCTCTATTGGCCAAACAATTCACAGGCGTATTCGATGAATTGATCGCTCAAGAGGCATTCGTGGCGAAAGTGATTTATGAGGAGGAAGTATCCTTCTTACGTACGCTTTCGACAGGCTTGATTCGTTTAGATAAATTGATGGAAGATTGCGAAGGCAAGGTTCTTTCCGGAGATGATGTATTTGAATTGAATGACACCTACGGTTTCCCGGTCGATTTGACGGCTTTGATTGCCCGTGAAAAGGGATTGGAAATTGATGAACCCGGATTCAATAAGGCTTTGCAAGCGCAAAAAGAGCGCTCACGTAAAGATGCGGGGGCTAGTGCGGAAGATTGGGTGATTGTTCGCGAAGGGGATGAAGTTTCCTTTGTGGGCTATGATGAAACCCAGACAAATACCCAAATCCTTAAATATCAAAAGATTCAAAACAAAGGTGGGGTTCAGTATAAGGTTGTTTTAGAAACGACCCCATTCTACGCCGAGTCGGGTGGACAAGTGGGTGATACGGGCCAATTAACATTTAAAAATTCGGGTATCAGCCTACAAGTATTAGATACCAAAAAAGAGAATGATTTGATCGTGCACTTTTTAAGCGATGCGCGAATTGAAGAAGTTGCAAGCGATCAAGAGGTTATCGCAACGATAGATGTAAACCGCCGTCGCACGATTACGCAAAACCATAGTGCTACGCACTTATTACAAGCAGCCTTACAAGAAGTCTTGGGTAAGCACGTTGCGCAAAAAGGTTCATTGGTGAATGAATCGCTTTTACGTTTCGACTTCTCTCATTTTCAAAAGGTAACAGACGAAGAAATCATTCAAATTGAGCAATTGGTGAATGCCAAAATTGCCGAAAATATTCCTTTGCTTGAGGAGCGCAATGTACCAATCGCCCAAGCAAAAGAAAAAGGCGCGATGGCCTTGTTCGGCGAGAAATACGGGGATTTTGTTCGCGTAATTACATTTGATAAGAATTATTCGGTGGAATTATGTGGAGGTACACACGTGCCGGCTACGGGTGAAATCGGATTGTGTAAGATTATTACGGAAACCTCGGTAGCGACAGGGGTTCGTCGGATTGAGGCGATTACGTCCCAACAAGCTTATGCGCTCTTAAGCGAACAAGAGGCAATTCTCTCGGAGCTTAACAATTTATTGAAGGCACCGAAGGATTTAGTGAAAGCGGTTAGCCAATTAATCGAACAAAGCAATAGCCTCCAGAAAACGGTTCAGGCTTATCAAGCGAAGGAAATTTCGGGCTTGAAAGCGGAATTGTTGAAGCAAATCAGCACGAAGGGAGATGTTTCAGCCATTATCCAACAAGTTTCGGTTCCCAATGCAGATGCCTTAAAGAATTTAGCATTTGATTTACAAACAGAAGCAGGAAGCTTGTTCTGTTTGTTAGTTGCCGAGATTGAGGGGAAAGCAAGTTTAGCATTGGCCATCTCCAAAGATTTAGTTGAGGCCAAATCGTACAACGCCGGAACCATCGTTCGCGAATTGGCGAAGGAAGTTCAAGGTGGTGGCGGTGGCCAGGCCTTTTTAGCAACGGCTGGAGGTCAAAATCCTGCCGGCTTAAGTAAGGTAATCGAATTAGCTCAAAACTATTTATAGAATGCTCGACATTCCCTATGTATCCTTTACAGAAGTATCTGAACAATTGGATGCATGGGGAATTTCAGGCACCCCCTTTGTCTTTTATGTCAATTACAACCAAAGCCAAGCTTGGGCAGGTTCGCGTGAAGATGCCGAACGCTTAGGAATTCAATTCGAGATTCGAAAAGAGAATCAATCACCTCTGAAATCATTTTCTTTTAATAGGAAACCTATTTCCTACGATTCCTATCTTTCTAAATTTGAAATCGTACAGAAAGGTTTGCTGTATGGAGACAGTTTTTTGGCGAATCTTACAGCTGAGACACTGATTGATACAGATGCCAACTTAAGGGATATTTTTGCCTATGCGCAAGCAGCCTATAAATTGCATGTTGAGAATCGGTTTGTTGTCTTTTCGCCGGAGTGTTTTATTCAAATACGGGATAATCAGATTTATTCATTTCCCATGAAAGGTACATCCTCTGCTGCAGATGGTCCTGATGCCTTACGAAATAATCCCAAGGAACAAGCGGAGCATGCGACCATTGTGGATTTGATTCGGAATGATTTAAGTCAAGTCGCGTTTCCCATTCGCGTGGAGAAATACAAATACATCGATGAAGTAAAAACCCACGAGGGAAATCTTTGGCAAATGTCCTCTGTCATCTCAGGCGCGTTGCTACCCCATTTAAAAGGTCGCTACGGTCAAATTTTACAGGCCCTGCTTCCTGCAGGTTCGATTACTGGGGCACCCAAACCTGCGACGATGAAGATTATCCAAGTGGCAGAAAATTACGAGCGAGGATTTTACACGGGGATCATGGGCGAATTCGATGGAAAAAACCTCGATACTGGCGTCATGATACGCTTCATCGAGCAAAGAAATGACCAAAAAGTATTTAAAAGCGGCGGCGGAATTACGGTCTATTCCGAACCGCACAAAGAATACGAGGAATTAATTCAAAAAGTATACCTACCCTTTTAACTATGTTTTCATTTTTAGAAACAATTTGCATCGCTGACGGAAAAGCCAAACACTTGGATTTTCATCAATTACGTGTCAATGAAACATTTGATGCCTTTTTTTCGGAATGGGAGCCCTTTGACTTAGCAGACGAAATCGCAAAAATCGAATTACCTAGCCAAGGAATACACCGCTTACGAATCACCTACACAGAGGATCCGCAGACCATTGAAGTCTTACCCTATGTGGCGAAAAATGTTCAAAAGTTTAAATTGGTTGATGCAGGCGAAATCGATTATGGTTTCAAATGGGCCGAGAGAGGCTTTTTCCAAAGCATTTTGGAGCAACATCCTGAGGCAGATGAGGTTATTTTCCACAAGGATGGAATCATCCAAGATTGTACCATCGCGAATTTAGCCTTTTTAAAGGATGGGATTTGGTATACGCCGGAAGCACCGATGCATTGGGGAACGACAAGAGCGCGCTTATTAGTGGAAGATCAAGTAGAAGAAACTGATATTTTAGTTTCAGAACTCGATCAATATGAACGAATTTGCCTGATTAATGTATTCCGTCCATTATCCCTAGAAAACTCGATTGCCATCACGGATGCAATTGTGTAATTTCACCTTATGAGTAGCACCAAGAGTCCCGCTTTTTTATTGCATCAAAAATTCCCCTTTGAACCTACCCCTTCACAGGCGGAATTATTCAATAAATTAAGCTCCTTCATCCTCAATGAAGACGAATGGGCTCCGCTTACCTTCATCATCCGAGGATATGCCGGAACAGGTAAAACTACTGTGATTTCCACCCTAATCAAGATTTTAGGTAGTTTTTCTTACAAGACCCAATTATTGGCACCCACTGGTCGGGCAGCAAAGGTCATGGCCAATTACTCCAAAAAGAAGGCCTCGACGATTCATAAAAAGATTTACCGACAAGTCTCTAATCCGAATTCAGGTGCTTTGGT
>JACCDY011474612.1_pt1 | contig 15684 bp, 19 predicted proteins | sample 7446391 | NCBI WGS metagenome assembly JACCDY01 (sample SAMN15323451, study PRJNA562643) | freshwater metagenome | isolation source: river surface water | place: USA:Blue River Watershed | collected 2017-08-18 | reverse complement strand
GGCGGAAAAGCACCGCCGCCGCTTACCTTGGCGTTATGCCCCGCCACTCGCGCAGCGGGGCGGTTGGTTAAATTCCCGGCTTGCATTCGTTGGTCACGCCGTCGCCGTTCGGAATTACCGTATCGGTCGGGTCTTTGCCGTCAATGCTTGCGTCTCCGCCCATATAGCTCACCTCCTTTCGCCTTCGTCAATGCAGGGCATAGCCCTGCGCTCTACTCAAACGCCGGGCGATGAACCTGCCCGTCGCCGGTAAGCTCCACGTTAATCACAACTCCTTACCACTCGGCCCACCCTCGATCCACTCCAGCATCGGGTGCAGCGTGATTTCCTTGGCAAGCCGCCATACCTCGGCGTAGCTGTGAGCAACCACGGTTCCAAGTTCCGTAGTTCCTCGCATGTCGAACACGGTAGCGCAGTAATGCTGTGGTATCGTGCGCGGTTTCATGCGGATGCTCCGTAGTGCCTCTGGCGGTAGCTGCCGGTCAGGAACCTGACTTCGTTCGCTGCGGCGAGCAGTTCCGGTTCGATGAACATGATGGCGACGGCAGAGCAGCGACCATCGTGCCATTCACGGAGGTTGTTGTCTGGATCTTCCCTGACTGCCTTGAGACTGTAGGCAGCGATGATATGCGCCATCTGGTGCGGGTCTGGTGTGTAGTGCATGGTGTTTCCTTTTTAGATTGGTCTGCGCCGCTTATTTGATCTGACCGTTCCGTAGCCGTCGCCGTAGCCGTAGCCGTTGCCGTTGCCGTCGCCGTAGCCGTAGCCGTTGCCGTTGCCGTAGCCGTCGCCGTCGCCGTAGCCGTAGCCGTTGCCGTCGCCGTAGCCGTAGCCGTTGCCGTTGCTCAGCAAGACAACAATATCACCAGCCACCGACAACCCCGATCGAAACAAGTGCAGTTGTCACGACTGTTCCGTACTCGTCGCTCTGAGTACTCGACGTGGGTCCATTCGCAAGCTGACCGAGACCTTTCGTTGTTCCCCATCGACGGATGTTCTTTGCATTGCGGATCTCGACGCGACCATCAACAAGGTCGATACAGTCGCCAACAAAAATCCAACCACGATCCGCGACGATGATGCGCTTCTCCCCAATAGGTCCGGAGACATCCTTGACAGAATCCTTGCGGACGAAATCGACAGGCTTGCCGTCGATAACCAGAGTAATCTCGTTGCTCATGCTTTTCCTTTCTCATGGGTGAATAGGCTCAGATCAACCTAGACCGGAGCACATCCCACCCCCGTCGCTTTGAGACGGCTAGGCGGTTTCGACAGACTCACTGTTATGCGCATCCATCATGGAGGATGAACCCATCACCTACCCAGCAATTGCCAGGCAACGGCTAATTTCTGCACAAACGTCACACGAGAGTAGCTCTTGCCCTCTCGTTGGTTCGGAATCGCCGTTTCTAGGGCCGTGAAGCCCCGAACGTGTCCGCAATGTAGTGTAGCCTCAAATAAGTAGTCCCAAGCCTTCCTGGGCATCTAGGACCGGAATCGCTTCCGCATCTTCACACATCACAAGCGCCCTTTCCCAGCCTATCCCCTGTCACAGGTAGCCAATCAGAGCAAATAGCTTGGATGCCCACAAACCAAGTAGGACCGGAGCCAACCCCCTTAGAGCCAGCTATGGACAAGGCACGATCCAAGAGGAGCCATAATCCCTATATTCCGTGCGGCCATTCCTACAAGGTCCGTGCAGTAATGCAGAACCATCTAGCATCCGTCCAGTTGCCATAGGAGGGGAAACACATCTACGCATCATCGTATCACGATGCCTAGATATGTTTAGCCCTTTCAAGGTCAAGTAGGACCGGATCTAGGTAGCTAAACTGTCAAGGAGCGGGAGAGTCAAGTTAGACCGGAATCTCCCTCTTTCGTCCTACTGTCACTCCGTCATAGAGGGAGCAAGAGAGGACATACCACGAGTGGTAGCTCTGCATGAAAGGAGTGCAGAGACTTCAGGAAAGGTCGGCCAATCCCTTTGAGAGTACGGACTAGCTAGACAGCGGCCTAGCTTCCGATTGACCGAATCCGCGAAATTGAGCTAGAATCGCGGTTTTACGCCAGATCCGACTCGATGACGAGACCCTTCAAGGTCTGCACGAGGAAGCCCTTTTCCGAACGGTCAAGCGTCACGGTCGGATGGACCCCTCCCAAGATGGCCATGAATTCGGCGCCCTTATAGGAGATACCAGCGTCATGCTTCTTCAGATTCTCTCGAGCGATGCGTACCGCTTCCTTCGCCGCTACGCGAGCGACGTCGTCTTTCTTCAGGCGAGACAGTCGGCCAGTGCAAGCGTCAAGCACTCCCTCGAGCATAGCAGCTCGCTCTGCCCGCTCTGCCGCAGTACCGGCGAGTCGCTTGATGCCGGTAATGACGACAGTACCGGCGGGAAGGACGGTACCAGTAGACTTGACAGTCTTGTCCGACTTCAGAGTAGTGGTGATGATCTGGATCATGGGATTGCCTTTCGACTCGGTTGGATGGCTCAGGGATGCATTCCCGTTGCCGACAATTACAAGTTAACCCGGCAACGGCCCAAAGTCAATAGGGCAACGACAAAAAGTAGGGACATTTTCACTTTCATTTGGACTAATCAAGTGAGCAGTGAACGCTTGAGCAACGGCCAATAATGCTCAGGATATGGGACAGTACCGCACGCACGCGCGAGGTACGCACGCGCCCACGCACGCACGCTTACGCACGAGCGTCATACGCACGCCTACGGACGCGCACAAGCGCACGCATACGCGAGCGGGTACACGCGTACAGGCGCGTACACGTACGGGCGCACAGGGGCTCTGAGAGGCTCAAGAGAACTGGAAAAAGAGGGCCGGGGGTGAAATTATTTGGTGGGGGTGGTCGAGGAGGGGAGGTGGTGGGGTCCTACGCGAGGCAGGGGATTGGAGTGAATGTCCTGTACACGGCAGGGGAGGCTGCCTATCCTTCCATACAAGGCAGGGGATGCAATCAGGCGATCCTACGCACGGCAGGGGGCAGATCGAAATCGTCCTGTGCACGGCAGGGGCAATGAATTAGCCCTTTCTTTGGTTTGACTTTGAGACAAATCAAGTTCCACACGCACTCAGGTCTCGGATTTTCCCGGGAAAACACTTCTCTGAAAAATGGAAAAGTGCGAAATTGAGCCAGAATCGCGGTTTTGCCTTTTCTGGTTTGTCTCAAACTCGCCAGATCATCTTCACTCGGCAGTGAATTGGCCTGTTTCACTGAACTTCGGTGGTCTATTTTCAGTGCATGGCCAAGAAAGACGACTTCAAAGAGACTCCAGAGCCATCTCTGGCGGATGAACTAGGGCAGGAGATGGTTTCTGCTGGCGATTTCAAGCCCATGCCAGGGGAAACGGCGCTTGATCTGTGGACCAGGCTCTCAGCAAAGGCATTAGAGTTGACCATGACTCGTGCCGCTCTAGGAGATAGACAAGCTCTTGCTACGGTCTATGATATGGTGAAGGCTCCGGTCCTCGCTGAGACGCAGATGATGGAGCTAGAGACGAACAAGGGCAGGCTCCGGTCTGTGTCGGGTGGTTCCAAGTCTCAGGCCATGCTCAATAGCGCCGCTGTGGCTCTCATCGATGGCTCTGTCAGTACGACCAAGAGGTAATCATGACTACTGATACGAGAACAAAGCACAGACAAAGGAAGCGTCAGGAAGAGTTCTCTGAGCCTATTGCTCCTGTGCAAGAAGAAGTCATTCGTCCTGTCAGGGGACCCAAGCAGATTCCAGTCTTGGATGGTGTGGTGATCAAGATCAAGTCGGAGCAGAGGTCTCAGAGGATCTTGAAGCGCTCCGCTTCAGTGACTGGTAGCGTCACTGCAGAGCAGCTACAGCAAGCCGCTCTAGGGGCTGATGACGGCTCTATCGAGGAATGGGAGCGGGACAACTTCCCTTCCCGATTCTTCGTTCCGAACATCGGGCAGGAGAATGCGATCATCCCGCTCAAGACGTTGGATCTGAACACGGATCGCGTGACGATCGGATGCTTCACTGGCGGCAACGGCGTTGGCAAGACGACCATCTTGGCCAATCTCTTGGTCGGCATCTGTCTTGGCGCTCAGCAGATGAATCCATTCTTCATGGACTGGAAGGTCTTCAAGAAGTTCGAGGACGTGCGCAACCATGAGAAGCGTCATGTCAAGGTCCGTCTGATCTGCCACAAGAACGCCATGCAGGAAGATGGCGGCTTGTACCAGGAGATCTTGAAGTGGTTCCCGAAGGGATGGATGACCTGGAGCAAGAATCACTCCAGCTACTTCTCCTCCTGCGAAGTGAAGCATCCAGTCACCGGAAAGCTCATGGCGACCATCCAGGTGCGCACGTTCGACCAAGAGACACGCGCTCATGCCGGTGACTCGCTTGATGCTATCCTCTGTGATGAGCCGATGCCCAGCCACCTATTCAATGAGAATGCTTCGCGCTTGAGAAACAAGCGTGGCGGCATCCTGTGGTTCTTCTGCACGCCGTTGGATGTCGGTGGCTGGATGAAGGACTGGCTTGAGGATGATCCGAACGTGGTGTTCACCTCTGCATCCATCTGGGACAACTGCGCTGACTGGCACCCTGATCCGATTCGCTGGTCCGGTGGGATTGTTGGTGTCGGTGAAGTTCTCACTCGCGGCCATCTGCAACGGTCGGTGATCGAAGACCTCAAGCGTCAGTGGCTCAAGGAAGGCTACGAGGTCGCTCTGTCGCGTGAGATGGGCAAGTTCACTCACCTCGCTGGCGCTGTCCTCAAGGAGTTCTCTCCTGAGGTTCACGTTCGTCCTGCATTCCCGATCCCGGCTCACTGGCCGATCTACTGCGTCATGGATCCATCCAACGGCGGAAAACCCAACTTCATCGCGTGGTTCGCCCAGTCTGACGATGACATCCTGTATCAAGTGGCAGAGCATCCCGGGATGAGATGGGACTCTGTCTCTCAAGGTGAATCCGTCGAGCAGGCCTGTCGCGCCATCCGCGATGTTGAGGCTAGGTTCGTGAATCAAGTCGTCCATCGCTTCGCTGATCCAGCCTTGTTCAAGTTCCAGAACTTGAGCGGTCGCGAGGTGAAGCCTCTTGGTGCTCTGTTTGCTGAGCAGGGGTACACCTTCAAGATCGCCAACAACGATCCTGGAATCGGCATGAGCAAGCTCCGAGAGAGGATGTTCTTCGAGAAGTCTCAAGGATATGATCCCAAGACCAACTCTCCGAAGATGTTCTTCTTCGATACGAACCCTTGGACTGGCCGTCCCAATGAGAATGTGATTGCTGCCTGTTCTCAGTGGACCTACAAGAAAGGTATGGAGTCCAAGTCGGACGCGAGCTTCACGGCTACAGTCAGTGACAAGTGGAAGGATCCGATCGACGTCTGCCGGTATCTAGTCTGCGAGGTGCGCCCGTACCGCAAGGTTGAGCGCAATGCTCAGCAGTATGTACCGCCCAAGAGGATCAACCGCAGAGCGCGTCAGTGGTAGCGTAGCGGTTCGTCTGGATCTACCTTGTAGGTATGCGTAGATCCAGACAGAACCTAGCAGAAATCCTACCTAAGGTCTTCTCAGCGCCACAGGCAAGCGCCTTGGTGGATCTGCTCGACTCTGCCGGATCTGTCACCAACGAAGCTGCTACGCCCAGAGAGCGCTACGTCACGATCGGTGGCCAGGTCGTCAAGGGAACCGCCTCAGACGAAAAGCAGACCACGACCGATGGCGGTCAGACTACAGTCACAGATTCTCCAGCGGAAGTGGTCACTGGACCTGCCGGACCTCAAGGACCAAAGGGAGATACTGGCCCTGCCGGAGCAATTGGCCCTATTGGACCCGCTGGAGCTACCGGAACCGCTGGATCCGATGGAATCAATGGCATTGACGGCGGAGCTACCGCTGGCGTGACTGGAGCCGCCCTTGGTGACATCGTCACCTCTGCTGGCCCGACCTTTACGATCCCTGCGTTCGATGTTCGACTCTACGACAACGCAAACTTTCAGGGATCCACAGAAGTCTTTTCCATAGCATCGCAAGCCATAAGCATCCCTGATGACGGTCTTCGCCGGTACGTCTGCGCTGTTCGATCTGGGTCCACCGTCTCGATCGAATTCAAGACGCAAGCAGAAGTCTACTCGATCAACTTCTCGAATATCATCCCCCTGTGGAGGGTGGCTCGGTTCGGGTCGGTGATTCACCAGTCAAACTACGACAACGCCGGAGACGGCCTCAGTTCGAAGCAGGAGTTCATGCTGCTTCGGACTCAGCCCTACCGCATCGCCTACGAGGGTGGCCTGCAGGTGGCGCTCTCAGGCCGCTCTATGACCATGACCGGAGCCAAGGTCTTCTTCGGCCACCGCCTGATCGACGTGCTCGCGTTCAACAGCGCGACAGACAAGGTCACCACCTGCTACCACTCCGCTGGCGCATGGACCTACTCGATCACGGCCTCGGGTGGCCTGTGGCCGAATGACCAGTTCGACAACGGAACCGACTTGGTGAACTTCTCGAACTCATCCAAGTGGGGAGCGATCTTCGTCTACCGCTCGATCGGAGATGATAAGGAGATCTTCTACGTCTACGGGAACTCCGAGTCGAACAACCAGGCTGGAGCGGAGCTGATCCCCATCCCGCCGACTCCGGACCTGATCCAGTGGCACGCCATTCTGGTTGGCAAGATCATCTTCCTGAACGGAACCACCACCGGGTACTGGGAGCCGTACTCGACCGCCACATTCCTGCCTGCGTCCGTGACGGATCACGCCAACCTGTCGGGACTCCTAGGGGCTGGCCCCGAGTACACCCACTTGAATGCTACACAGACCCTGGCGCTGACTGGAGGCGGCGATACCAGCCTCCACTGGCACTCCGATGACCGCGATCGAGCAAACCACACCGGCACCCAGCTCGCCGCAACGATCTCGGACTTCTCCACTGCGGCAGATGCCAGGATCACAGCGCAGAAGGGGTTGGCCAACGGGCTCGCGACACTGGATGCGAACATCAAGATCCCTCTGGCTCAGATCCCAGACGCCTTGATTGGCCAGGTCAAGTTCCAGTCCCTCTGGAACCAGACGACCAACTCGCCAACCCTTCCTGCCACGCCTGCCGCTGGCACCAAGGGCTACTACTGGATCTGCACCGACGCTTCTCAGGCCACCTTCCAGGGCCTTGTCCTGAACACCGGAGACTGGTTGATCGTCAACGGGAACGAAGGATCGCTGTCGTGGGGCAAGGTTGACAACACCGACTCCGTGACCAGTGTCTTTGGGCGCACGGGTCCGGTGACAGCTCAGGCAACCGACTACTCCGCCTATTACCAGCCACTTGACTCCGATCTCACGGCCATCGCGGCGCTGACCACAACGACATTCGGGCGCTCCCTGCTCACGGTGGCGGACGCGGCGGCGGCCAGAGCTGCAATCGGTGCGCAAGCTTCGCTTGGATTTACCCCAGTGCAGCAAGGCGGTGGATCTGGACAGGGAACGAATAAGGTCTGCATCGGATGGGCCACCGACTCATCAGTGCTGAGATTACAGGTTGATTCCACTAACTTCGGTGAGACATGGCCTATCGCAATTTCCGGGACTTCCGCTGACTCCTCCAGGCTAGGCGGCCTACTTGCCGACTATTTCGTCCGTGGAAACGGATTGAACATGGGTACGCGCACGACAGTTCTTTCCACTGGCGCAGGAGCGAACGCTGACGCGAACATAAACCAGCCACTGAAGAGCGGATACTACGACGGCCAGTTCACAACTGGGATGCCGCAAACGGGTTGGTGGTTGATAAACCGAATAAAGCACAGCGATCCGTCCGGCGGCGGACCCTCGACGTACTGGAGTGTGGACTTCGCAGGAGCGATGCTTGCAGCAAACTCGACCGAGCAGTATTGCGTTCGCGTAAATACATCCTCTACCTGGGGCACCTGGCGCACTCTTTGGCATAATGGCAATTTGACTCAGACATCGCTTGGCGGTCCATTCTTGCCTCTGATCGGTGGTACAGTTTCCGGCGACATCATCCTGAACGCAGCCAACATCGCGTTCAAGCCATCGAACGGAATCTTTGCCTCCGTGCTTGCAGGATCAGGATTCACCAATGCTGCCCTGAACGACACAATCCTGCGCTCCAATTCCGGCACTCTCCATCTTGGAGTTGGTGGAGCCTTGTCAACTGTCCAGATCACAGCATCAAGCGTTTCTGTATCTCAGGCGCTATCAGGGACATCTGCGACATTCTCCTCTCGTTGCACCCAGGCTGGCTACACGATCTGGGATGCAGAAAATCTGACATGGGCAGGAAGCGGATCAGCCACCACGATGGCCAGGAGCGACCATGATCACTCAGGCGTTTATGTTCCAAATGCGAATTTTGGAGCGCCCTATTCTGGATTTGGTAAGCTTGATTCTGGATACAAGCGTGGGTTTGCGTTTGATACATCCACATACCAGTCATATATAGATTGTCATTATGGATTTTATGTAAATGATGGAATCATTCCTATCGCATCATTTAGTTCAACAGGAATAAATCTGTACGGATCTGCTAATAATATAAATGCAGTATCCATAACCAGCACAGCATCAGCTCTTTCGATAAAGTCAAACGGATCATCAGGATCTATCGAGTGCCAATCAAATACGCATGGGTGGTATTCATACTCTGGAGTATCACTTGCTAGTCTATCCACGTCTCTAATGCAGGTTAGTGTAGGCCTTAGACTTGCATACTCTCAAGTTGGAGGACTCACCAGCCTTGGTCAGGCCGATCAAGGAAAGATATGGAACACAAATGGAAATCAAATAACGCTATCGACTGCAAGCATTACAGCAGGTACATGGGTAATAGTTACTGGTAGCGGGACCCTCACATCAGATGCCGCGTGGTACATGAGAGGAGTGTCAAAGGCCGCTTCTGCAGCTGTATCTGTCAACGGATCTGTTGTATGCGTATACAACGGAACAACATGGATGTGCGGATGACATCTCCTGACGGCATCACTACCTTGCAAGTACACCCTTTGAAAGGAATCCTTCCATGAGCGAACTCAAGTCCACCAAATTCCTCGCAGGGTGGTTCACCCACACGCGCATCAAGGCCATCCTGCAGGCCAATGAGTTGACCCGTGGCGCTGGCGCAGACGAGCGCATCCGCATCGCTGACCTGCTGGCGAAGGAATGGAACGACGCCATCGCGGAGCAGAACTTCTTCAAGGCAGTCGACGCCGAAATCTCCATCCAAAACTCGACGCTCAAGGCCTGGGCCATCGGTCTGACCGCTGGATGGATGGCATCGGACGCAGATGACCACAAGTGCCGGATCCTGATGGAAGCGGCCAAGGCCTTGAAGGTCTGGGGAATGGTCCAAAAGGCCTTGCCCAAGGTGGACGACGCCGAGTTCGAGGCAGACGAAGAGGTGGTCGCAGAGCTGGCCATCGACGGCGAGGAAGAGGAGTGAGCCCTGAGCAAATTCTCACGGCGGCAATCTCGGTCGGGGCAGCCATCTACGCCGTCTACCGATCCGGCAAGACGGACGATGACCGCACCCGGCAGATCGCCGGGGAGCTGCTGAAGTCGCACACCGCAACGGCTGACGCAGAGAAGAAGGTCACGGACCTCCAGTTCGCTCACATGGCCGACAACATCAGCCAGATTCGGGACTCCATCGCCGCCCTACTGCGGAAGCTGGAAGAGTCTGTGGCCACCAAGCAGGATGTCCTCCAGCTCGACTCCCGCCTCGATGCGCTCGAGGAGTCCAACCGCGACCACTACGACGCCCGGCGCAAGACGGATTCCGAGATCAGCTCCTTGCGCGTGAGCTGCGCTCGGTACCACCGGACCCCAAGCGATTCCTCAGCCTTCCCCAAGGACCGCGCATGAAGCCCTGCAAACACTTCACGATCGAAGAGCTGACTCCTCCCGGATTCCAGAACTGGAGCTTGCTTGACGATCATCTCTGTGACCTACTGGACGAGCTGCATGATCTCTTGACCAAGCAGTACGCCAAGCTGGGCCACAAGCTCATCATGCGCGTGAACACCTGGAAGCGGGGAGGTAAGTTCAAGTACCGTGGTTGGAGGCCTCAGCAGTGCGCCACAGGGTCGCAGCGCAGCCAGCACAAGCTCGGCAAGGCGGCGGACTTCGAGGCGTTCCTGGTGGACCTGGCAGACGGCTCTGAGGCGGAGATCCCGCCTGAGGAGATCCGTGGCCACATCCGCCGCTGGAAGCTCCGTGAAGGCAAGCTGAAGTACCTTGGCGGCATGGAGACGGACATCACCTGGAATCATGTGGATTGCAGGGGAGGAGGGGAGTCTCTCATTCAATTCAAAGGATGAACTGACAAGGATTCCTTGATAGTTGGCCAACAGGAAACAGCTGGCCTTTTCTTTTTCAGCTATGTTTTGAGAAACAAGTGGAGGTGACTGATGGAAGACAAGAAGATCAAGGCCCACGCAGAGGGCGCTAAGAGCGCCGCTGACACGCTCTCTGGCTCGATGGTAGCTGGAGTAGTCCTGGTAGCCGCTCGGCTGCTCTTGGAGCGCAGAGGGGTGGTTCTGAGCGAAGGTGAGCTTCTGGCCGTCGGAGCATTTCTGACCGGAACCTTCACCGGCATCTCCAGCTACATCCATGGATTTTTCCGGGGGAAGAAGTAATGAACGACTGCTACAGCGATAGCCCTACATACTTCGAGAAGATTTCTGGTGGAGGCACGAAGCCGCGCTATTTGGGCGTGTACGCAACCAAGGCGGAGCTTGATGCCGCTTGGCCAGAGTCGTCGCTTGGCGCTGGTATGGCTGGCTCCACCGCCACCATCGCCGGAGTCCCCAGCACCTACCAGCCGGGGGTGGGGTGGGTGGCGCAAAGTAGTGTGCTTAAACTAGCCGGTGGCGCAGTACTGATTGGTGATTCGCACCACGCTCTCAGCGGTGGCGATACCCCCGTGACTACATCATACACCGCCAACAAAGTACGAGGATGGGTAACGTGGCTACAAATTGCAACAGGCTACAAGATGCCAATCCTAGCCAATCTCGCGGTTGGAGGGACGCGAGTAGACCAGATCGCTCTGACTGTAGATTCCGCCTTGGAGTATAAACCATCTGTTGTGTTTGATAGTTCGTTCACGAATGACATGGTGCAGGGATATGATGCGAATACATCGTTAGTTGATAAGAGCGTATATCTAGACAAGATCCTAGCATCCGGAGCCTCGCTAGTCCTATTTGTTGCCCCTCCATTTGGCGGGATGACTGAAACTCAAATAAGTGGATTGCTACTACATTATCAATGGTGCAAAAATTACGCCGCAAAAAATAAAAACGTATTTTTGGCAGATGCTTTTGCGTTTTTTGTTGACCCAACATCAGCAACCCTTGCATCGAAACCGGGTATGCTTATTGATACATGGCACCTCACGGCACAATCAGCCAGGAATTTCGCACTTGATTTTCTTGCAAAATCAAATTTTACTAGATTTATCCCTGAATGGATGCCGCCATTCTTGTCTATCTATGACAAAGCGTCCGCATCAGGGACATCAATACAACTTAACGATAATCCAGGCTTGCTTGGATCAGTGGCACAAGCATCAGCAGGAATCAGTGGTAACGCTCCGACACATTTCGCAGTAACTCGTACAACTGGCACAGGGACAACCGGCACTGGTACGGCATCGTGCGCTGTATCTTCGGGGGCTTTTGGACAGGATTTTACCACAACATTTTCAGTATCCGCTCCGGAGAATTTTTTGAGGCAAATTTCCCCAAATGCTGCAACTATTGCTGCTCTTCGTGGGAAGACCTTTTACATTGCACATGAGCGCACGTATTCCGGGATGGCCGGGATGTGTGAGGATCAAATATCTACATATATTGACGGAAAAATATCAACTGGATTACTCTACTCGACAACAATACCATCGGCGGCATTGGCGGACAATTCCGACAGGACCGAAACGGTATTGACAGGGCCGTTTATATGCCCATCAGATGCGGCAACTATCCGCATCAATTTCAACACAATGTTCGGTTCAAGCGGTGGCGGTGCGGTAACGATGCGTAAATTGCGTTTTTTGGATTCGGGAAAAATGCAATACATAAACAGGGTGTAGGCTCCTTGTTTATTGAAATGTTCCGTATGCCTCCTTGCTGTCGGCCATGCTAGCCAGAGCGCGGGACATTGTGGAGTGCGCTAGGTCACTGGATTCGCAGATAACCCCGCAGCCCCCGCAACCTAGCCGCCTCCGCCTCGTGGTGCTGGATGTCCTGGAGCCCTTCGCTACGCTTTGCGTAGCTTGGGGTATCCCGGCGCTATGCAGGGCGGTGATCCTATAACCATCTCAGACCGGAGCCATCCATGCAAACCATAGACGACCTAGTAGCTCAGATAGTCACCTATGACCTGGAAACTCCGGTCATGTTCTGGCATACCTCTGTAGAGTCACTGGAGGCTCTGTACAACGGGATCGGACCAGGCTGGCTACCAGAGGGCATCCGAGACATGATGACCGCTCATTGGGGCTTCTACGCCGCAGCGGCACTTGTCCACGACTACGAGTACTCCATGAGCGAAGACCGGAGCCGAGCTGCCTTCACTGCCTCAAACGACAGACTCAGACGAAACTGCCACAAGCTCATCCGCAAGGGTGTACCTTGGTATAAGCGTTGGCTATACCTGCTCAGAGCAGACAAGCTGGCGGATGCGTGTGAGGCGTTTGGCTGGAGCGCCTGGGAATCTTGAAGTCAAGGGGTAGGTTGGTTACCTCGCAAGCGGTCTGAGAGCTTTCGTCCTTTCATCTCAGACCGGCCCCTAGAGTTGGTCATCTCACCTAGACGACAGAGAACCATCGGGATGACCTACGAGCCACTCAGAAATGGGTGGCTCCTTTTGTTTACGCCTCGATCATCTCAAGAAGCTCTTCGACATTCTTGACAGTCGATTCTCTTCCATTGACGGAAGCAATCATGCCATCAGCCCCGAACGAGTTCTCGTAGCAGTACCAGTCAAGCCATTCATCGTCATCGCCAACGATCAGCGAGGTCATGATCCTGTCTTGCTCCTGGATCCTGCGGACTGCATCTAAGAACACCGACTCAGGAGAGATGCCAAGCAAGTCTTCGAGCTGCGCGATCTTCGAGTCCATGTCTTTTCTGCGAGACTCCCACCCTTTGAGGGCTTCGAGTTTTTCTTCGCGGGTCGATTCAACTTTCATGGCTGGTTCCTTTCAAAAAAATCTGACGCAGAGACAACTCTTCTTTGAGAGTTAGCTGATTTCTTTACAGCTCCGCCCCTCCTACAAAGCGGTCCACCCTTCCGTCTAAAACGTGAGAGGCCGGGCTTTTGCCGTCCGGCAGGACCAACACCGCTATTGCGGGTGTAGGAGTTGCGTTCTGCAAGGATTGGTAGTCTCTTCCCCGAGCCGTCCCTTCATCCCCCACAGCGAGTGGCGCCCCTCCGAACTCCACTCCACCCACAAAGCACCAGCCCCATGAGCGACATGCAGACAAACATACAGAGCCGTGCATCAAGAGCCAAAGGAAAAGTTCTGTAGAACAAATCTGTAGAACAAAGCGTTGACAAGGAGATCAACGCCTAGGCAAGCGATCCGCCAACTCCCTGGCCCACAGAGACAGTTCCTCGTCAGTCCCGAAGTAGGCGTGGAACGCCCGAGAGTTGCCATGCACGCTCAAGAAGCCCAGAGGCTGCCCCTGCCCGGTGTGGTGCCCAGGGCATAGACCGTACACCTCCATGTCGCTGCCGCGCTCTGAGAGGCCCACAGAGCCCCTCGGGTGGTGGAGCTGGGCCGGTACACCAGTCAACCCCAGCTTGCGGCAGGCAAGGCATCCTAGACCGGCTACAGCGTCCATGTAAGCCTTGACTTCCGGACTCCGGTCTGACTTGCTCTTTGATCGCTTGCCTGGCTTTGGGAACATCACAGCTCCCTCACATGAATCTCAAGGCCAGCCACGTCTCCCCAGACCTTACGGCAGGACATCCAAGCTGCCTGCGCATCGTCCGGCCAGAACCCAGCCTGCGTAAGGCCGTCTGCGACAGCCTTTGTGACGTTGTCTGAGTCTGGCGTCTGGATGTGCCAGCTACCAGCCTTGATGGCGTTCTTGCCTGTCCTACGACTCTTGGGGATCTCAAAGATGGCAATGACATCAAGCTGGACCGGAACCTTATCAGCGATGCTTATGCCTCCATACCGGCGAGCCACCTGCATCTCGGCGCAGAAGTCCTTGAGCCACTGTCTGTACTTGGGAGGGGTGTAGTGGAACTTGCCAGCGGAGCGAGTTCTCTGTGCGCCCATCGGAGCCAGTGACAGTGCGAAGCTGATAGTTTGCTTCATAAGTTTCCTTTCAAAGTTTGGTTACGAAAGCTGTTGACTTTCGCTCATAGCCAAGTTAACTTGTTTATCAGTGCTGGCAACGGCACTTCTCAAACAAACAAAAACAGCGCATCAACATAGCGCATCAAAGAAAGAAAGATCATGGCTCTGTACGCTCCCGCTCCCACTTCCGACCGCAAGTTCGACGCCCACCCCGCTGGCGACTTCTCTGCCGTGCTGTGCGATGTCTACGCTCTGGAGGAGGTCAACTACTTCTGCGGCAAGCCTGGTCAGAACGGCGAGATTGACGAACGCGCAACCTCGCTGAACCTGTACCTCTGCTTCCTCACTGAGTCGATGATCGACATCAAGGGAGAGATGAAGTCTCGCCGGATTCGCCAGAAGTTCTCCTTCTCGCTGGGCAAGAACGCCAAGCTGACCGCTACCCTCAAGGGCTGGATCGCTGATCTGGCTGGCCACGAGAATCTGTACAGCGTCTTCGGAGAGCGCGGCGGCAAGCCCATCGACTCCCTGATCGGTACTCCTGCGTACATCACCGTCACGCACAGCCCCAACCTCAAGGACCCCAGCAACCCGTACGCGAACGTGACGAAGATCCTGCGTCTTCCGAAGTTCAACCCGGAGAGCGGTGAGCCTGTGGCTGCTGTTGCGATCCCTACGGACTACAAGCGTTCCGATGCCGAGAAGCTCCAGGCCAATGCCAATGTCCGCATCCAGGAGAAGAACCCGAGCTGGGCTCCTGCTGCCAAGGCGACTGCCGCATTCAAGCAGAAGAAGGCCGACGAGGACTACAAGTCTCCGGAAGCTCCTGCGTTCGATGACTCCAGTTTGCCGTTCTGACCTGAAGCCATAGGAGATACTGATGACCGCACATAGCTTGTGCGGCTCATCCTCACTCAAGAAGCGGAGCAAATGTTCCGCTTCTTGCTTTGAGGAGAGTCGCATCACTGAAGACTACAGCACCGAACAGTCTGATCGCGGCACCCGTCTGCACACGATCATGGAACATCGGGCATACGGCAGCATCAGGATGGATATGCTTCCGCAGGAAGAGGCAGAGCCATGCAATGCCGCATGGGAGATGCTCTACGAGGCGCTGGCAGACGACCTGCTACCTGATGGCATGACGGTCAACGGTGGCATTTGGCGTACTGAGATGCGTCTTGAGTGCCGCTCTACTGCCGCAGACGGACGCAATGACTGGGGAACGGTTGATCTGATCGTGTTGTACCCCAGGGAGAAGCGAGCCTTCATCGCTGACTACAAGTTCGGCGGAGCCTTGATCGACCACCCTCTCTGGAACCTCCAGCTCCAGGACTACGCCTGCAACCTCTGGGACGCCTCAGAGCTTGG
>JACCDY010526580.1_pt1 | contig 15689 bp, 16 predicted proteins | sample 7446391 | NCBI WGS metagenome assembly JACCDY01 (sample SAMN15323451, study PRJNA562643) | freshwater metagenome | isolation source: river surface water | place: USA:Blue River Watershed | collected 2017-08-18 | reverse complement strand
CTGAACTAAAAGTTGAATTTGAAGCGACAGTCTTACTTGGTGCGTATCCAGGTACCTACCAGTGCAAGTCAATAAATGTCGACTCATTGAACCACGAGGTGATTCAAACCCTAGGCACGTTCACGATCCTGAGGACTCCGTCAGGTCAGCCTTCTGCGCCGCTTGGCTTTGAGTACGCACCTCTGAAACCGACTACTGGCAAGCTGTCTTGGTCAGCTCCTGTGACTCTTGGCGACCCGGCCCTGTATGCCTACGTGACCGAATACTCAACAGACGGCACCTCTTGGCAGGTGCTTCCTAAGAGTGGCACTAATTTGACGAGTCTTGATGTTTCTGGTTTGAAGGCGGATACGGATTATTGGTTCCGTGTTCGTGGTGAGAATGGTGGAACTATCGGGCAGGACACCACTTTCATGAATCTGAACTGGGCGACGATTAAGGTTCATACGCCTGCTCCCGTGGTTGCCGATGCGCCAACGAATCTTGTGGTTTCGAATGTGACTTCAAGTGGTTACAAGTTGGCTTGGACTGAGCCGTTCTATAACGGTGGTTCTGCGATTACTGATTTCAAGGTTGAGGCTTCTAGTGATGGTGGCAAGACTTGGAAGCTTGCGCGTGCTGCGGGTTCAACATCGCTTAGTGTGATTGTTTCAGGTGCTGCTCCGGGAACTACTTATCTGTTGAAGGTTTCTGCGATCAATGGTGTTGGGGCTAGTGAATATTTGACTGGTTCAGTGAAGACTGATGCGACAGCCCCGGCCGCTCCTAGAACCTTGACGGGCAAGAACGTCACAGCGAAGTCGTTGACGCTTTCTTGGCTGTTGCCGTCATCGAATGGTGGTCTTGCGATTACGGATTACAAGGTTGAGGTTTCATCTAACGGTGGAACCACCTGGACTGTAATCAACGATGGTGTTTCAACTAACTTAGCTGCCGACATAAGTAACCTTCTGAAAAACCGGAGTTACAAATTCCGTGTGACGGCACAAAACTCGATCGGTGCTGGAGCGGTTTCGGATGTCTACACTGTCACAACGCTCTCTACAGCCGCCTCGGCTCCGCTCGATCTGGTTGTTAAGGAAATTACATCGAATTCTGTGGTGTTGAATTGGTCTGCCCCAACCGATTTCGGTGGTCTTTCACTGACCGATTACAAGATCGAAACTTCTCGAGACGGCGTGGCCTGGTCGGTTGTTCCCAAACCAACGTCACTGAATCGTTCAATGAAACTCACCGGTTTAGCACCAGGCACCAACTATCAAGTTCGTGTTTCAGCAATCAACAGTGCTGGCGTGAGTGACTATTTGACTGGGTCTGTCACTACTATCGTCTCTGCTCCAGACGCACCAAGAAGCTTGAAGGTATCAAACACGACCATCTCAACAGCAACACTGACCTGGTCGCTACCCGCCTCTAACGGCGGTTCAGGAATCACTGATTACAAGGTTGAAGTTTCGAGTAACTGCAGTGCCTACACCGCAATCAAGAGAACAACGTCTAAGAACCTTGGCTTCAAAGTCAGCGGTTTGAAAGCCGGAACCAAGTACTGCTTCAGGGTTAGTGCGGTGAACGCGATTGGCACCTCGCAGGCATCCGCTGTTGTTTCGGCGGTCACCGCTGGTAACGCACCGGCCGCACCTACATCGCTGAGCGTGAAGGCATCGAAGACATCGGTTGTGCTCGGCTGGAAAGCCTCTACCGTGACTAACGGCAGCGCAGTTCGGAACTACATCGTCGAGTATTCAAAAAACAACGGCGGAATCTGGACCAAAGTAACCAAATCGGTTTCAACCAGCACCACGCTCACCATCACAGGTCTCAAAACCAAAACCAACTACCTGTTCAGAGTCACCGCAACTAATGATGTCGGCAACTCCCCCGCATCAAAGAGCTTGAGAGTGACAACTCCGTAGTGAACCAAGCGCGATAAGCGAAAACGGGCCAACTCCCGATTACTCGAGGGTTGGCCCGTTTTCGTTTAAGTCAAACGGTGCGAACCGCCATCAACGTTCTTTAGGCGTCTGATGGGCGACGGTCGCGTGGGCGACCAGCACCCGATGGGCGATCAGCCCAACGACCCTTGCCGTTACCGCCAAAGTTGCCGCCACGGCGAGCGCCGCCGCCACGGTTGTCACGGTCGCCACCACGGTAGCCACCGCGGCCTCCAGAACCGCCATCGCGTGAACCGCCGCGCGAGCTTCCGCCGCGTGAGTCACCGAAGTCGAGAACCTCTGGAGCCGGAGGTGGAGCGATCGGGCCGGCAAGCTCTTCTAGAAGAGGGTTGCTCGGGCGAACATCCGTGAAAATGCCGTCGCGGTCTGCACGACGAAGAAGGTCTTCGAGGCGACGACGACGACTGCGAGGAATCAGAGTAATAACGGTTCCCTCTTTGCCTGCACGACCGGTACGGCCAGCACGGTGTAGGTAGGTCTTGTATCCCTCTGGTGGGTCAACCTGTATAACTAGAGCAACGTCATCAACGTGGATGCCGCGAGCAGCGACGTCGGTGGCTACGAGCACACGCACATAGCCCTTAACGAAGCGCTCTAGGTTTCGGTTGCGCTGGTTCTGGTTTAGGTCACCGTGCAGACGAGCTGCAGGAACACCGGCACCGGTAAGTGATTCGCTCAAACGCTCAGCGGTCATCTTGGTGCGGGTGAAGATTAGGGTCTTCTCGAAGCCCTGGGTTAGACGCAACAGAACATCGCTGCGGTCTTCTGGGTCAACGATCAACACACGGTGGGTGATGTTCGAGTGGTCTTCTTCTTCTTCGTTGACCTCATAGATGTATGGGTCTGGCAAGAATTCGCGAACCAGCGAGTCAACCTCGCGGTCGAGAGTTGCCGAGAAGAGCAGCTTCTGCGAGTCACCAACGGCGCGAAGAATGCGGCGCACTGGCTCGATGAAGCCGAGGTCGCACATGTGGTCGGCCTCGTCAACTACTACTGCCTCGACGGCACTTAGGTCAACGATTCCCTGAGCCATCAAGTCTTCGAGACGACCCGGGGTTGCGACGATGATGTCGGTTCCGCGGCTCATGGCGATTTCTTGACGACGCTGTGGCACGCCACCGTAGATTGCAACGGTGAAGAAACCTACCGGGCGAGCTAGCGCCTTGACGGTGCGCTCGATCTGGTCGGCTAGTTCACGGGTTGGGGCCAAGATCAGGGCACGTGCCTGACCAGGCTTGCGCTGCTGAGAGCCACCGTTAACCAACTTGGTTACAACTGGCACTGAGAACGCAACGGTTTTACCCGAACCGGTCTTGCCTCGACCAAGAATGTCGCGACCCTCGAGTGCGGCAGGAATGGTTGCGGCTTGAATCGGGAACGGAGTAACTGCACCCATGCCGATAAGGCCTGCGAGTAGCTTCTCATGAAGGTTCATCTCTTCGAAGGTGCCGGTAATCATGGCATCTTCGTCGGCGAGGCCGCTTAGACGCTCAAGAACGACGTCTTCTTGAAAAGTTTTCTTGTTCGAGTTGTTGTTGCGGGCGTTGGCGAACTCGCCATCGCGCACGCGGTCACGCTCTACGCGGTCGGCACGGTTGCCATCGCGGTCTGCACCGAAACGGTCGTCGCGACGTGGGCCACGGTTGTCGCGGTCACCAAAGTCACGGCGAGGAGCACGGTCGTCACGGCCAGCGAAGTCGCGGCGTGGGCCACGGTTGTCGCGGTCACCCGAGAACGAGCCACGGCTTGCGCCTGCGGTGCGGTCACGGTCGCGATCGAATGAGCCACGGGCGTCACGACGGTCGGCATCGCCGAATGGGCGACGAGCTGGGCGCTCTGGAGTCCATTCGCGACGTGGAGCACTGCTGTCTGAGTCGCGACGTGGTCCACGGTTGTCGCGGTCACCAAAGTCACGGCGAGGAGCACGGTCGTCACGTGCAGCGAAGTCGCGGCGAGGTGCGCGGTCATCGCGGCCAGCAAAGTTGCCACGACGTTCGCCACCACGGCCTTCAGGCTTGTTTTCGCGAGGAGTCCAGTCGCGACCGTTGTCTGGGCGACCGTCGCGGGTTTCGCGAGGTGCCGAACGACGTGCGCGGTCGTCAGCGTTGTGACGAGGCTTGCGCTCGCCGTCTACTGGGCGGCCTGCGCGAGGTGCGTCGTCTGAGCGGTGCGGTGCACGACCGCCACGACCATCTTCGCGAGGCTTGAAGTTTGAACCCTTACCGGCACGAGGGCCGCGGGAGTCTGAGTTTTTCTTTGCGCCACGGCGTTCGCCAGGCTGGGCTCCACGCGGAGCGCGCGCAGATGAGTTGCCAATTTCAGGCATAGTTTTGTTTCCTTGTTCAGTTGTGTGGGCCAAAGGGAGTAGCTTTGGGCCGCGTTCTTTAGTCGAACTGCGCTAACCCACACACGAGAATCTGTTCGCAATACGGCGAACTCTCAAACGAAGGAAGACTGGCACATCTTAGAGCTGGCATCTAGGTAGCCAGATAAGTAGTTGATGTGCTGCAAACGACTACTGTTACGTATTTGTAACTTTCATAGCCTATTGGCTGGGGGCCGAAAAACCTAGAACTATTTGTTGAAGGTTTGGTTTTTGTCGCGAGCGAGGCTCGAGAAAGCTCTCGGCAACAGCTCGATGAGGCTGATCGAGAGCATTAGGGCCGCAACAATCAAGACCACGATCGATGTGGTGCGCTGATCTGGTTGAAAGTTGAAAGCCCAGAATGCAAAAGCGCCGGATGCCTCGGCGATGGCTGAAACGAAGACCAACATGGCCGACATCCGCGGTTTGAAACCGGCGGCAAGTGCAACCAGCGCAATGGCTACGCCCTCTGGAATGTTGTGCAGGGCAAGAGATGCAGCGGTGGCGATAGCCGACTCAACACCGGCAAATTCGCTGGCTACGATGGCCGCGCCCTCGGGTAGATTGTGCAGCGTTAGCGCGATGGCTACCGTAAGCGCTGAACGTTTGAAACGAGTCTCAGAACTCGAAAACTGGTCAACAGCCTTGTCGAAAATGACGTAACCGACGAGGCCTGCCAACAACCAAGCCAGCGCCTCGAGGGTCGAAAGACCTGCGAAAATCGCCGATGGTACGAGTTCAACGGCGGCAACCAAGATCATGGCAACACCAGAAGCCAGCATGGCCCAGGCCGTGGCGCGTTCGCGGCGCTCAATGTTACCGCCCGAGGTGAACCGCCGACTGATTGGGTATCCGAAAAGCGTGAATGCTGCCGCCACTACCGCGACCAGCAGCGCAATGTCGCGCTCTGGCAACAAGTTAAATCAGGCCGCGCTCGGTAAGAGCCACGCGCAGGTCGGCGTCTGAAGGCTCAACCAAAACCAGGCCATCGGCAAACTGAATCACCGGAATGTTCTTGCGGCCGGCAATAGCCTCGGCCTCGTCGGCCAGCGCAGCGCTCTCGGCAACGTCTTTCATTTCGAACTCGACACCTTCGGCGTTTAGCAGCGCTTTCGAACGGCGGCAGTCGGTGCACCAGTCGGCTCCATACATCGTTACTTCACTCATGATGTGCTCACTTTCAGAATTAGGGGTGAAAACCTTACGTGCCCAAAAAGCTCGGGCGAAAAAACCTAACTTCAGGCTAACGCAAACGAATGCGGTCGGGAATGGTCAACGTTTCGCCGTCGAAGGTTATGCCGGTCAGATCGCGAACCACGATGTCGGCGGCAGTGTCGAGCGCTCGCTCAGAAACACCAACAACCAACCCAACACTCGCTGCGAGCGCAGCCGCGACCCCGGCCGACGCGTCTTCAAACACAACACAGTCTTCTGGCGCAAAACCAAGACGCTCGGCACCAAGCAAATAGGGGTCGGGATGCGGTTTGCCGCGTTGCACATCGGCGGCCGTCACCAGCTGCGGCGGAACCGGCAGCCCGGCAGCCACCAACCTCGCTCGCCCGAGGTTCGGGTTTGCCGAGGTGCAGACAGTCCAGACATCCGCTGGTAACGAGTTCAGTAGCTCCACCGCTCCCCCGAGGGCAACCGTCTCACCGGCCGTTTCTTGCTCGAGCGCGTTGATGCGATCGTTAGCTGCCTCAAATAAATCTGGCGATGCGATCCATTCGCGAACTTTATCTTCGGCTCGCTGACCCGCGTTTTCGGGCTTATCCCAGTCGATGTGCGGGGCAAACTCGCTGCACCAAATTTGCCAAGCGACCGAAGCCGCCGCGTGTGAATCGACCAGCACGCCGTCGTTATCGAAAAGCAGACCAGAGGCAAAGTACTTCAAGGTGAAGGTGCTCTTGACTACGAATTTGTCTCGGCAGGCGCCTCGGCACGAGCCTCGACAGCCTTACCGTGACGACTAACCGTGGTGATGTAAACAGCAAGCGATACCAGCACCAATAACAAGTAGGCAGGTAGCAGCTCTGAGAAGAACCAATTTGCGTTGGCATTGCGCAAAATCGCTTCTGCTGACTCGGTGTAGCCAAATCGCCATCTCAGCTGTTCAATAGCGGCAAATCCCATTGTGAACGACATTATGGTCACTATTGCACCAAAGATGATCGAAAGAACAAAGTTCAGATTCAGAGCACCGATAGCCCCGGCCGAAACCACCTTTGGCTTTTCGACATGCGCCACGTTTACTCTAGCCTTAACCGCAAAACGGGTGCCGGCGATAATTCCGAAGGCAATCAGGGCTTGAATGATCACCCAAACCCAGGTTGCCAGACGCTGGTTCTGAATGTCCCAAACCACTAGACCAAAGATGATGGCAACTGCGGTTGCGAGAATCGGCATCGAGAAGCCCCAAATGAGTGCCTTCTTTTGCGGGCTCATCTTGTTGCCCTCATCACCAACCGCCGGAGCAGACTTTCTAAACACCGTTGCACGCAGCATCACCAGAATTACCAGGGCCGTGGCCAACACGATCGGCAAGTAAACGCCCAGCAGGCGACCGACGAGCGTTGGCTCGTAGCTGTTTCCATATGAGCCAAAGGAGCTCAGGAACACGCTGATTGCATAAATGGCGCCCGAAACGAGGCCAACAATAACCGCAAGAGTGGCAAACCTAAACGCTGCGCGAGCGGCGCGGTTGCCCTCGCCAGCCTGAAGAAATTCGCGGTCTGCTCGTGAGTGCGCGATGCTTGCCAACACAGCAAAGACAGCGATGCCAAACAGAAATAGGTAGCTGCTTAGGCGAACTTCGGTGGGAGTGACGTAAGAGCCATCCATGTTGTAGCCATCGTTTTCAAAAAAGCTGGCAAAGGCGGCCGACATAAAGACGAACCAGCCGAGATTTAGACCAATAAGGGGTAGAAGAACCGCCCCGCGCATTTTCTTGTTCATAACTTCAGGCTACTCCTTTTCGATGAGCGGCAACCTTACCAATCGCTAATCTTGACTCATGATTCTTGTTATTGGCGAAGCCCTAATCGACCTCATCGAAAACCGCTACCAGCCCGGCGCATTCAACGCCATCGTGGGTGGAGCAAACGCCAACGTCGCCCTCGCCCTTGCCCGCCGCGGAGCCAGCCACGCCTTCTATGCCCGAATTAGCCGAGACCGCTTCGGCGACATCATTCGCAAGCGTCTCGACGACAACGACGTGCTCTATGGCAACTCGATCACCACCAACGAAAACTCGACCCTCGCCATCGTTTCGCTCAACGAGGCCGGTTCACCCACCTACTCGTTCTATGTCAACGGCACCGCCGACTGGGGCTGGACCCCAGACGAACTGCCAACCAACGCCGAGCTCACCGACATGGGTATCAAGTGCATTCAGTTTGGCTGCCTCACCATGGCCATGGAGCCCGGCAATCTCGTAATCGAAGCCTGGGCCAAGCAAACCCAGGGCATCACCATCTCGCACGACATCAACATTCGCGCAGCTCTCGGGTTCGACCCCGAGCACGAGCGCATTCGTGTTGAGCGCGTCAACGAGTTCAGCCACATCATCAAGGCCAGCGACGAAGACATCGAGTGGCTCTACCAGGGTGCTCGCAACGTCGACGACGTAGCCAAGGAATGGGCCCAAAACGCCCTCGTGCTCATCACTCGCGGGGCCGATGGCACCAGCGTGTTCCGTGGCGAAGAGCGCATCGACGTGCCTAGTCGCAAGATCAACGTGGTCGACACCGTCGGAGCCGGCGACACCTTCTGCGCCAATCTTCTCGGCCAGCTGCAGGACGAGGGCTATCTAGGCTCAGACCTAAACCAAATTCCCTCGGATGCTCTGCGCAACTTCGTATACGTGGCAGGCATCGCCGCCTCAATCACCTGCGAGCGTGCGGGGTGTGAGCCGCCGACTCTGGAGGACTTGGTCGCGGTTGCTTGAGCGGCCTGTTTTGCGTCGAATCGCAGACAAGTCCGCCGAAAACCCGAATATCAGGCACTCAAGTCACCAAACACCCTGAAGTCATTCTCCCCGGTCCTGGACTTTTGTTTCAGCGCAATGCAGAATAGTAGCGTGCCTACTACAAACAGCTCCTTTTCTTACATCGATCTTTTCTCTGGTTGCGGAGGATTGTCCTTAGGTCTCGAATCCGAAGGAGGCAAACTATTGGTGGCCGTCGAACGCTCTCCCATGGCCGCGGAAACCTTTTATCACAACTTGATCAAGCCGATTTCGAACCAATCTGAGTGGGCCGAATACTTGACATCAGGCCACTCAAATCAAATACAATAAAAATTCATGGTTAGAGAGCTTGAGAACTTGCTAAACAACAAGGAAGCCGTCACCGGCCTTGCAAAGAGCAATCCGGATGTCGTGGTCGGGGGCCCGCCTTGTCAGGGGTTTTCTCTTGCTGGCAGAAGGAACCAAGCGGACAAGCGAAATCAACTTCCATGGCAATTTCTGGAAGTAGTTGAGAGAACTCAACCAAAATTAGTTGTGATTGAGAATGTTGTTGGAATGAGACACAAATTCAGCTCTGATCAGGAATCAGCCGTTTTTGACCAACTACAACAGGCCCTACGCGAGACATCGCCAGGTTATCTCGTCCAGCCTGTGGAAGTAAATGCCGTACATTATGGCGCCCCGCAACACAGGCCCCGTCTGATGATTATCGGGCTGCGCCTAGACATTGCAGCGAAGAAGAAGATCACAAGCACTGGAAAGATTTGGAAATCTGATTTTCTGGATAATCTTTCAGCTATTCCGACCTTGGCCCCGGTCCCAACAACCGAGTCAAACGCTGCGCGCACGGTAGCTGATGCAATTAGTGACTTGCCCGGTAATGAGTCTGGTCTTAAGTTTGTAAGCGATCCGAGATTCAGGACAATTATGGGAAGTTCAGCGTGGGCCTCTTTGAATGCACCAGGTGACATTTTCAACCACAAGGTCAGGAACCATCAACCACACGCCGTAGAGAGGTTCCGTCTTTACCAAGTGTTCGCGTATGCGGGAATTGCTCCAAAGGTTCTTTCCACCGCTTCTTCAATGGACGAAGAAAGGGCTCGCGAATACTTGTTGAAGCAATTCAAGGAAATCAAGTTCCCTATTTCAGCGCCTAACAAATCTTTGAATATTCGGACTATTGATGAACTCGTAAACCATTGCATAAGGGCGAAAACAAAAAAACATTCACAAAAAGTACTCCCGTGGCAATCTCCCTCAAGGACAGTGGTGACCATCGGTGATGACTATGTTCATCCGTTTGAGCCGCGAACTTTCACGGTAAGGGAGCTTGCTCGTTTCCAGGGTTTCCCCGACTCTTTCCAGTTCCGGGCGAAAGAAACTACTGGTGGCGTGAACCGGCAAGTAGAAGTTCCCCAGTACTCACAAGTTGGAAATGCCGTCTCCCCCATGCTCGCGCTAGCCGTTGGAAGAATGATTAAGTCTGTATTGGGAAAGTGAGTCTGGTAGATGTTGGCATCATCAGACACGAGCATCGAAACGGCTCTCGCTATACTCGCTTCATTTGATGTTGATGCAGCGCTGTTTGTTCCTACGCACACGGCCCTAGACAAAAGCATTATCGACGCGCATGCAAGTTTTCGAGCACTGCTGAAGCGAAGAAACATTCACGATTTTTCGAGTCAGCTACAAGGCTCGGCAAACAAAGTAGAACTGCCAATCACGCTGATTAGCGGTAAGGCAATTGAACATTCCAAAATTAGCCTCTACAGACCAGAGACGAAAAATGGCGATCCAAGATTCTGGATTTCCAAACTGAACAAACTATCCATACCGAACAACTTATGGGCACTGTTTGAACTGCCCGACAAGCGACTGTTCGCGGTTAACTTCTCGAGCGACGAGCTTCACGAAACTGCAAATGATCCTCAGGAGTTACTCGGCGCAATTCTCGAATTGAACAGAGATAGCAAGCGCAATAAGGTAGCCGAGGAGCTTCTAGAGAAGCTGATATCTATTCATGACCTTGGCTATGTACAAACTCACAAGGTCGGTGATACAGGCGTTGGATTTACCTTGGAATCTCTTCTCGGGATAAAGGCGAATTCGAGTAAGACTCCGGACTACAAGGGGATTGAATTGAAGGCCAAGAGGCCGAATATGGGCAACAGAGTAAACCTTTTTAGCATGGTCCCCGATTGGAAGAGATCACCGATCAGCGACGCGAAGAGCCTTTTGCTCACTCATGGATATTGGGATCAGATAAGAAACAGGCAAGCACTTTACGTAACCCTGAATTCAACACCAAACGCCCAAGGACTTTATCTAGAAGTGGATGAGAATCTAGACAACCTCAATACGACAAAAAAGGGTGCAGATGGAAAACGCAGTCCGGTCGTGCTCTGGGGTCTGAGTGCTCTAAAGTCAGCCCTCGTCGCAAAACATTCTGAAACTTTCTGGGTTACCGCTAGCAAGAGGACGAATCAATCTTGCTTGGAAGAGTTTCTGTATCGAAGTGTCATTCACACAAAAGCGCCACTAGTTGATTACATTCCAACTTTGATTGAAGCGAACATAATCACACTGGATTTCACGCTGCATCTCAAATCAAACGGCAAGTCTAGAGACCACGGTTATCTCTTTAAGATAAAGCCAGAAAAATTGGGCTTGCTTTTCCCGGATCCGGTGAGCTACGACCTATCAAAACTCTCGCTCAAAGGGACAAAGTAGGTAGACCTCCTACGCCTCAGGTAAACCAAGCGCCAATGCCCTGCTCGTCTAACATTAGGCCTCTTTTCGCGGCATCCACTGCCAGCCACCGAAACGACTTGGCACTGCTGCAGGCCTGATGGCGATGGCTCCGGATCGCTGGCGGTAGGGCTGTGAGGGTTTCTGGCAGACCGAGCATCCGAGTGCGCCGATGAGTAGCTTGCTTTGAAAGCTCCAGACTGCGGCGGCCTCGATTGCCGCGCTTCCGTAAGGGCCACCGTATGGGCGGCACTCATTCTCGGCTTCGAACTCGAGCATGAGTGGGCATGGGGCTACCGGCAACTCGATCACCTTGAGGGTTTGCGAATTTGCCGGGGTGGGCTCGTCGACCAGAATAACTTCTAGGGAGGCGTCGGTTAGCGCCACCAAACCCTTCTGGCCATACTTGCGAGCGAGGTCGATTGCCTTGTCGCGGTTGATGCCGTGAACCAGAAACGAACGCTCGATCCAGCGCGAGTTGCGGGCCAGGGTTACCAGAGGTGTGTAGGTGAAGCGAGCGAGGTCGCGCTCGAGGCGCTCGTTGGCATCATTGTTGTCGTTCTCGAAGGCTGGGTCGCCGTTCGGGTTCCACGCGCTGATGATGAAGCCTGGTGCCATTGGGCGCTCGTCGGTCTCGGGCAGCTGGGTCTTTTGGTCGACCGGAGCTAACTGAAACAGGCGGTCGCCTAGCTCAAGGCGGTAGTGCTGGTTGGCATAGGAGTCGAAGACGCTCTCTTGGGCGGGTTGACGCTTGCGCCCTTCTTGCTGGTGCGTGAAGGCGATGCTGATGGTGTGGTGTTTGCGGTTGTCGGGCATGGTGCCCCTTTCTCGGGGCTGTGCCCCATCTATGTTTGCCAATCACCTTGTGGTGGTTGGCCTGTTCTGCGATTACTCGCTTGGCACCGTGCCGATGGAGGCCGGTTGCCGGCTGACCTGTGTGTTTCGGGTCAGCGCTCTTGAACTGGTGGTTCGGTTAGTAGTAGCGGTCGTAGAGGTCTTCGATGCTCCAATCGAAGGTCAGAACACTTGGTTCTGGCTTCACCCAGCCGAATTCGTGCTCGATTAGTTCATCGAACTCGGCTTCGTCGACTAGTTGCAACGGTTCAGCAGCACAGATTGCGTGCGCCGATGACCATGGGTTGTTTGCCATGTTGTTCACATTTCTCCTTGAGTTTTTGTTTTTGCTTTACACAAATAGGGGGCTTTAGTTGACTTTGAGTTCAGTTGGGTAAACCAGCACCCCTAACTCAGCTTCACCACCCACTTCACACGTTGGCCAATGTAGCCGGGTTCGATACCTGGATGCACCCTAAGCAAGTTGCCCACCACGCTGAAGAATGCGTTCTGACCAAAGTCAAAAGCGAGGTCGGTGATTTCTTCGGCAATATCGCTCACAAAGTCTTCTTCATAAACTGCCACTGCCAGCATTTGCTCACCAGCGAAGCCGCTGGATGGGTCCGGATCATCTCCTCGCGCCGCAAACACTGCAAAGCCACGAGCCTCGAGAATGGTTCGCAGTTCGGCCTGGGCTTTGGCGTTTTGTTCAAACGAAGTGGATGCATCGCTGGCAGGGTTCCAAGCGGTGATGACCACCCAGGTTGAGTTGACGAATTCGTGCGGTGGCTGCGGCAGGGCATCCGTGCGCTCTTTATCGGTGAGCAAGAAGCTGCCAGTTGGCAGGTGAATGGTCAGATCGGTGGCGAGGTATTTGTCGAGGTACTCAGACATAAAAAATGCTCCCTAACTTTTTGCGGGAGCTGTGCTCCACTGGTTGCCACCGGCGGGTGCCGAGGGCCACATCGTTTGGGCACCTTTCCAGTGGGGAGGTTGCCGGGTCTTGCGACCACTCTTGATGCTGAGAAAACTATACAACTTTGCGGCGACATTTATTCCACGGATGCTCTGCCGCGTGTTTTTCGCATCAGTTTCGGGAAACGGACCGACGTCTCACCTACCCACCTAATAGATGTCTGCGGATGGGTTTAGATTTTGATTGTGAGAGATGAGTTGGAAGGATCAGGCCGATGAGCAGTTTTGACCCACGTGGCATTCAGCCAGACGCGAGCATTCTGAACCCAGAGACAGGCGAGTTTAAGCCGAAAGAGCCCAAGGTGAACATTCCGCCCGACTACTCGGGGCCAACCAAAGAAGAAGAGCTCATGAAGCTGTTCGATGACTCACCAGCCGAGAAGGCCTACAAGGTTGCCAAGTTTTGCGTGTTCGCAGCCCTGGGTGCCGTCATCGTCATGTTCTTCTCGGCGATCAGAATGATTCTCAAAGGTCCAAACAGTAAATAAACAGAAAGAGAAAGTGATACATGACAGAAAACCCCACAAAAATTGATCGCAAACCAAACTACTTGCGGTTTGACGACGGCAAAGAAAACTTCGATGCATCACGAATTAAGGGCGGTTTCGAGGTTCGATTCGAAAGCCGCATACGCGACGCCTACTTCACAATTTCGCTACCAGAGGCGAACAGATTCGCCGAAATAATCTCGGGCAAATCACGCATAGGGCTCCTGACGGCCCTCGAGGTATAAATCCTCCGCCACGGCACAGAGTATTTGCCTCAGCTCTTCGATGAGCACTTTGAACGTTCATATACCTGGGTAAGCACCCGTTGGGACTAAAGGAGGGCCAAATGGCCGAGAATATCGTGCGCTGGTTTGCAATGACTGATGACGACAAAAAAGTTGAGCGCATCTTCAGAGCGGTCTACCAAGACCGGCTAATTCAAAGCGAACACGTATGGAACCCAATCCAACGAGTTTGGGTGGGCACCAGATCAATTTCACAATGGGATTTTGTTGGCCACCCTTACATCGACGAAGTCTCAGAGGAGTTCGCTCACGCACATTTGCCTGACGAGGCAAAGCTTTGAGCGTGTCGGAATAAAAATGTCAGAGGGTGGGTTCACTATGGACTTCCCCCAACTTTTCATCATCAAAGGAGACGATAAATATTGAGTGATTTTCACGATTTCGAAGACGAGTTTGCTGATGAAAAGATTCAGGCAGACATCGCTTCAGACAACAAAACCGTTCGTGCCGACGCCATTGAGCGCCTAGCTCGCAAGACCTTCGACGGTGGCAACCTAACCAAAGCGGTCGTCTTTCTAGAGACAGTTTCAGACATTCGCGCCGAAATCGAAGACTTTTCGGGCCAGGCCAGCGCCCGCATGATGATCGGTTTCATCAACGCCCAACAAGACCACTATGAGCAGGCGCTCGAATCGTTTGCGATTGCCGCCGAGTGTGCATCAAAGGCGATGCACGTAACCGGCGAGATCGACGCCATCTATCAGGTGGGCACGATGAACCGCCGCCTCAAGCGCTACGGGGAAGCCGCCAACCAGCTGCGTCGCGCACTCGACCTAGCCGAAAGCGAGCAGTACCGCTTTGTGGCACACATCAAGACCGACTACGCCCGCATGCTGCGCAAGATTGGTCGCGCCGCCGAAGCCGAGGTTCTGCTTGCCGAAGCTACCGAGCACTTTCAATCACACGGATTCGAGAGCAACGTTCCCCGCGCCGAAAACGAACTGGCATCTGCCCTGTTCGAAGAAAGCAACCTCGAGCTATCACTATCGAAGGCGACCGAGGCTTACCACCTGGCCAACTACAACGAGAACGAGCGCGAAATGGACCGCGCCCAGTTCATCATGGCTCGCTGCAACAACCAGATGGGCAACTACGGCGAAGCGCTGCGCATCATCGAAGAGATGAAACAGCGCCCAGGCTTTCGCAAGCGCCAGAAGCACAAGGTTCGCACCGACCTCGAGTTTGCTCGCGCACTAGTCGGCCTAGATCGCCGCGGTGAGGCGGCCGAGCTGCTTAGCAAGCTCATCCCAGTGATGAAGACCTACAAACTGCACAAAGAAGTTGCCGACGCTCTGCGCATGCAGGGGCACAACCTGCTTGTGGTGGGCGACCCCATGGATGCACAGCAGGTGCTTGCCGAAGCCGCAACCCTTGCCGACGAACACGACTTCGAATCAATCCTGCTCGAAGCGACCACCCTGCTCGCCATCTGCTTTGGCATTCAAGGTCGTCAAGAAGATATGATCGGCGAATACGAAAAGGTCGCCAGCAACCCACTCAACTATGGGCGTCTCGAGTTCTGGATGGCCGCCGGCGAACTAGCTCTTCACTATGCGCGAGTTGGCAACGTGGATGTCGCGACCCGATACATCGACGCACTCAAGGCCGCCCCGAAGGGCGCCCTAACCCGCGCGATGAAAGGCCAGTCGCAAGAGGCTCGCGCAGTCTTGCTGTTTGGTGAAGGCAACCAGGTGAAGGGCAAGAACCTAGCCAACAAGGCGATGGCGAACTACCTGCTCGACGACCGCATCGACGACGCCCAGCGTTGCGCCAACATGGTGGCCGAAGACTAAAGCGGCATAACCTTCAAGGTTGCGAGCGTGCGGTCGGCAACGTAGGCAATTCGCGTGCCAGCGTCGCGCGCCTCGAACAACGCGTTTAGCGCTTCTTCGGTGATGCGCTCCCCCGGCGAAAGCACCGGAACTCCTGGTGGGTAAGGGCAAATCATCTCAACCGAGACTCGACCAACCGCTTCGGCAGCCGGCACAACCTCGTAGTCGCTGAAAAACGCCTCACGCGGAGTGACGACAACCTCGGGCGCGATCGAGAACGCGGCCG
>JACCDY010750479.1_pt1 | contig 15696 bp, 10 predicted proteins | sample 7446391 | NCBI WGS metagenome assembly JACCDY01 (sample SAMN15323451, study PRJNA562643) | freshwater metagenome | isolation source: river surface water | place: USA:Blue River Watershed | collected 2017-08-18 | reverse complement strand
TTTTCGAAAATGATTTTTTTCATAAATTGAATATTAGAAATAAATTTCTTAACAAATTCAATATATTCTTCAATAAATACCTTATCAACATAATTGTTTTTGTCTTCTTCAGAATTAAATACATAGTTATATTCGGTCAAGTTTTCTAATAAATATTCACGATAAATTTTAGGATCTGATACAAGGAAGAAAGCAATTTTAGCAACAATATTAATAGATAAATCAAGTTCATCATGAATTACTTCATTTAATGGTATGTTTTGAGGATTAGAAATATCATAATATCTGATTTTGAAAAATAATTTGTCTTGATAATTAAAGAAATTTCTTAAAGTATTAACATTGAGTAGGTTATTAGTATCATCATTAAAGTATATAATTTTAGCGATTGAACTGAGTATTAAATTTTTTGAATTTTCAGTTTTGTCTGAATACCAAGCTACAATGTTATCAGATAAGTTTTTAAGATTATTAATAAAGGTATCAAAAACATTATTAAATGTATCAATACAATTTAGAGAATTAGCTTTTCTAAAGTAAGATACAAAGATGATAAAAAGTAATCTAATAATTCTCTTGTTATATTTGTTATCATTCCAAGGTATAAAAGTACTTTGTTCATATAAGGTTCCGTTTAAATCCTTAATAGTGTATTTAAGATTGGTACTCAATACATTATTACAATTTAATCTAGTATTATTAAGTTTAGAGAAATATTTAACATATCCACCATTATTCCAAGCCTTGTGTCTTAATTGTGATAAATTGAAATCATAGAATTTAGGAATACTTACATCAATAAATTCGCTAGGAATATTAAGCTTATCTTCTTTACCTTCAGAAATGTTAGTGATACCATTAAATTTGATGTTAAACTTAATTCTATATAAATCAAATGTTACAATATGTTCAGAACCAATAGGATTAGAAATTGCATTATTTACTGAGATAAAATGAACATGTTCATCAGCAAAGTTAATATTAGCATAAAAATGTGGGTCATTAATATTTCTGAAAACAAAATCTTTTTTAGGTTGAATAAAAATATTTTCACGAGAAATAGGGTGAGTTATTGAATATTCGATAGAAGGATTTTCGTCACGATTGAAGAATGATTTATTTTGATAATCTGGTCCATTAAATTTTTCTATAATAGAATCAAGCATTTTGCTTAGTAAGTCCTTTGTATAAAATTTAGAAAGTTTAAATAATTTATTATCAAGTTGAATTAAAAGAATTTCATCTTGTAAACTAATAGTATTATCGATAATAGAAATAAATCTGTTAATCAAACCACTAGAATTTAATATTTCAGAAACTTCTTTATTTTTAAGATAAAATTTAAATAATTGTAGTATAGAGATAAATCTTGAACCAACATATATATCAGTAAAAACAGATATTTGGTTTTCGTTATTCATAAATTTTTTAATTAATTCACTAAATTTAGATACGGCTTGATCATTATTAATTTTTTTTAAAACAATTTTTTCAAAAATTTCGGCAAACTTGATATAGTAATCATGTATAGTATAAATATCAAAACTTGGATCTTGGTTATAGAAAAAATTAGTATTTAAAATAGGTAATTCTTTATCTTCTACTTCAATAGTTTGATTAAAAATTTTTTCAAAGTTATTTCTAATTTGAACAAGTGCTTTAGTTAGATAAATAGTAACATAATAATATATGAGATTAAATTTTTGTTCATTATTATTAAGAATATAAACAGACATATCAACATCACTGGTTTTAAAGTTTTTGTTAAGTTCAGCAATTTCTTCAAGAAGTGTTTGGTCATTAGAATTACTTGCATTGTTTTTAATAAGTTCAATGATTCTATTAAAATAGAAATGAATAACATTACCACCTTTAAATACTAGAAAAAGTTCATCATCAGATCTAAGGACTTCATCATTTTTTTCAAGTTCTTTATTCATGTTGGTAATCAAATAGTAGTGGATAATTTGAAAATTATAAAATAAAAAGTAGTTAAGAGTATCTTCATTTTTAAAAAATGTTCCAACAAAATTACTAGTACTTTCATCTTTATATGCTCTAAATGGGGCTTGAGTTTTATTTTTGTCAAGATTGACTATGTCTTTTTTAAGATTATAAAAAAGTAAAGGGTCTTCGACAAAATAATTTTCAATATTACTAGATGATTGAATTTCTTTTAAATATTTCATTATATATATTAAAATGTATAAAAAAATATTAGTAAAAAAATAATAAAAATTTTTAAATTATACTAACATTATTTTTTTTCTTTTTTTTCTTTTTAGAGTCAACTATATTATTTTCTAGTTCTTTAGTAACTTCAACAGTATCATTATTTTTGACTTCAACTTTATTTGTTTCTTTATTTGATTCACTTTCTTGAACAGCTTGTTGATTAGTATGTAGATTAGTATGTAGATTAGTATGTAGATTAGTATCTTTAGAGATATCAGTATTAATATTTTTTTTATTTTTTTTACTAGCAAAAATATCATTTTCTGCTGGGTTATAAGATTTATTAGATGATACAGAATCATTAGAAATATTATCAGAAGATGAATCAGAATTAAGTTCATGTTCTTCGATTTCTTTTTGTGTAGTAATAAGATTTTTTTCTATAAATTCTTCATCTGTGATATCATCAAAAATGATGTTCATAGGATTTTTATCAGTAGATTGGTCAGATTTATAAATATAATCGTTATCAGTATAATGGTAATATTGAACATACCAATTTTTTTTATCAAATACTTCATCTCTTTTTCTAGACCATCCTTGATAAATAGAAAGTACATCAGAAATATCAATTACCAATGGTATTTGAGTTAATTCATTAAGTTTATCATTTCGTAAAATTCTTCCAACTGATTGAATAAGTGTTTTATCGGATTTAATATTAGCAGAACCTTTTTCTTTTTGAATAGAAACAGGAAGTGCAAATAAAATAGTATCCAAATGAGCAATATCAAGACCTTCTTCAGCAAGTTGCATAGTAGCAAAAATGATATCACCATCTTTTTCTGCCATTTTTCTTTCGCCTTTTTTAGTATCACCCATGTAGAAATAAGTGTTATAAATATGTTGCTCATTATCATTTTGTATAATAATATCAATCATAGATTTAAGTTTAACAAGATGTTCAACACGATAACTTAGGATTAAAATTTTTCTTCCTAGATTTTTTAAAGTATTAATTATATTGATAATAAGTTTATTTCTAGACTGTATCTTGGCAAGATTATCAATCATGGATGTATGGTTGGGTGCCATTCTTCCTTGGAACCATCTTTTTTTTTCTTTAAATAATACATCTTCAGATCTAAAATAAATTTTTTTAACAAGTACTCTATAATCAATTTTTTTTTCCATTGAATAAAGAATATCACCAATATGCCATTTAATAACTTTAAAGAGTCCATCAGAGCGTTCAGGGGTAGCTGATAATCCAAGAGTGTATTCAGCGGAAGTTTTCATTAATGCTTGAGAAAAAACCTTAGAAGCTACATGATGTACCTCATCATAAACAACTAAACCAAATTCATTAAATATTTCTTGATCATAATCTTTCATACTGATAGATTGTAACATACCAATAACAACATCTTTACCCTTGATATCAACTTTATCTTGTCTAATAATTCCTATTTTAGCATTAGTTAAACCTTTATAACGCTCAATCCATTGGTCCATAAGGAATTCTTTATGAACAATAACAAGTGTTTTAAGTTTAAGTTTATGTGAAAGATATATAGCTATATTTGTTTTACCGATACCACAACCTAATTTAAGTATTCCACCTTTACAAGTTTTGTTATTAGAATAGTTAGTAGGATTTTCAGGATTCAGACCTAATTTTTCATAGAACGAATTAATAACAAGAATTTGATTTTCTCTCATTTTACCATTAAAACTAAAATCACTTAATGTTTTTTTATAAGCATATTTTTTAATCTGGAACAAAATTCTTTTATAATTTATATTATTTTCTTGAATGTGTGTTTTTAAATTTAAGACAAGATTAGAAACAAATTTTGGTAAAACTAAATAGTTATCATCTGAGAAAAAAACATCGAAAGATTTTTCTTTATCATTTTCATTGTCATCATAATTTGACTTTGGAGTTACATTAAAATAAATTTTTATAAAATGTAATATTTTATTAGAAATTTTATCCAAACCAACACAAAATCCATAATTATTTAGATATCCTTGGATAATATATGTATCTGATAAATCATTTTTCAATTCCATGAATTATATAATATAGATATATATACATATATATTTAACATCAATTTTTATAGTGTTAAAAATGATTTTTTCCTAAATTATATATATAAAAGATTATAAGGTATGTTTGATTCAGAAAAAATATCTAAAGTAGTAAATAATGTAGTAGAAGAATATCATAAACATGTTGATAAATTGGAAGAATTTATGAATAAAAATAAGATTATAATTATTATAAGTATTATAATAGTAGCAATAATAATAAATTTTAATGTTGTAGATATGAATGAATCATCAATAAAAATTTTTGATAATTTATTATTTAAGATAGTTATATTTGGTGTAATAACATTTGTATTTTCAGAGAATACAACAATTGGAGTTGTTTTAGCGTTATCAATATTAGTAACTTATCAAATAGTAGCTAACAGAAAAATAATGATTGAATTAGAGCGAGAAGATTATATACCAATTAAAGGTTATTATAATCCAGAATACTCAAATAATTTAGAATTTGTAACCCCAGACAAAATTTATCATGAAATGATATTAGATGGAGTGTCTGAGTTGGAAAATGGAAAAAAATATGAAGGTAATGTATTGGTATCAAGTGGTATTAATATGTCACAAAAATCTAACCAGGGAGAATTAGATTTTATAGATAAATTACAAATGGATAATATGGTAAGTTTTTCAAATGCAAAAAAAATAGCTCAATTATATTCCAAGTATAAAAAATATCCAGATGTAATAGTGGCTTTTAATAAAATAGAAATGATAAATAATAAGTTACAAAAAGAAAATTTAACAATTAATGAATATGATAATTTGGTATATGAATTACACGAAGCACAATTACATTTTTTAGAAGTTATAATTAAATATAATATAAAAGAAATGAAACCAAAGCAAATAGAAAAAACAAATGAAATAGTAAAAGATTTAAAATCAACGGATAAAAAGAAGAGTGATAAACATTGGATAGAGAAAATAGGTTTATTAGGAGATTTATTATTATAAATAATATTTTTTTGTAAATTTATATATAAGTTTATATATATAAATGGGAGAATCAAATAACAGATTTGATATAATTATAATAATTATATTATCTTTAATGGTATCATTTTTTATTGGATTTAATATAATTAATTTGATAGATTCAAAACTAAGTGCAGTAACAATAAATGTACCACCTCAAAAATGTCAAGTACCGCCAATATATTTAACTCTTGATAAGGATTCAAAGTTAAGACAAATAAATTTGTCTGATGCTATTAATAAAATACAATCAAAACCAGTAGTAGCATATAATGTTCCAGATGGTTCACCAACTTATGAACATTTTGGTAGTGAATATGAAACAGTATCATATGGAACTTATGGAACTTATGGAACAAATGGGACAAATGAAACAAATTCAAGATTAGATGATAATATTACTGAAGAGTTTGGTAATTTACCTTATAAAACTGCAACATATGATGATAATGATTTAAATTCAAATAGATTATCAAAGAGTGTTAGTAATAGAATAGCTGGACTTACATCAACCCGCTTAGCAGAAGATATTATAAATTCACCAACTTTAATGGATAAATTACAGGATCCTGATTTTAATAATCTTAATAACATACCTTTATTGATAAGTCCAGATCCTCCTGGTCCCAATCAAGCATCAAGTACATCAAAGGGATATTATTTGAATAGAGCTAAACTTGAAGTAAATCCTAATTCAGAACTTTTAAAGATTGCAAAATCAAATTATGAAAAATTAGCTCAAGCATCATCTAAATGTGCAGTTGATGCTCAACAAAAGCCTCAAAAAATAAATGGTCCATTTGACGGATATAATTCTGGTGGTGGATTGAGAAATGAGTCATATGGAAATGTTACATCAATTGGTAAAGGATTATTGACTCCATATGTATCATTCCCTGTTCCATCATAAAAAAATTAATTCAAATCATTTGATGTAATAATTTGCTCTGTAAAAATATCAACATCAATACAACTTCTAATATTTTTTAGATAATTATATGCTTCATCATATGACCACTGATTATATCTAATGAGGAAGTTAAGAACAACAGTAGCACTTCTAGTACATCCAGCATTACAATGTACTATAAGAGAACCATTTTTTATATTTTCTAAAATAAAATTGTATGAAACATCAAGAATATTTTTAATAATAAAATTTTTATTATTAAACATTGGAATTTGTAGATATTTAAAATCCTCAGGAAAAACTTCTAAATTATCGGCACAACAAACAATATATTGAATATTTTTTTGTTTTAATTCATTCTTAAGATTATTATAATCATCTAGAGAATAATTCCATTTATCGGGAAAACCTCCTACTGCATTCTGACTACCTAAAAATATACTATTATCTCCAATAGTAAATACTTTGTGCATAGGCGTAATAATGTCTTGATAAATTCTGTCGTAATCCATTTTAATTTAGTCTTTATTAATACTATTTTTAATAATTAGTCTATAATATTAAAATTTTCAATTTTTTTAATATAATATAATATTATATATATGTCAAGTTATTACAATAAATACTTAAAATATAAAAACAAGTATTTAAATTTAAAAAAACAAACTGGTGGTGAAGTAAATAAAGATGAAATTTATGATTATATTATAAGTAAAACATTTTTGGATTGTAATTTACCAGATGAATATAATGAAATACAATCTAATGTAAATGCTGATATAGAATTTTTAAAAGTAAGAAGTTATGAAGGTGAAAATGGTACATATAAAAAAGATAGATATTCATCATTTAATGAAGTGAAAACAGATAATGATGATAATTATATTGTGTTATCAAATACATTTGATTCAGGAGATTATTTAAGAGATAAAAATTTAATAAAAATAAATCCAGCAATTTCTGAATTAAAACGTCCAGAATATATTTGTAGTAGTACTGGGGATTTACAATGGATAGGATTCAATTGGTCAATAATAAGAAATATAGATGATAATATGTTCAAATTTGTTGTAGGAATGGAAAAAGAAAGTAGTGTTACTGAATTTGGTATTAAACATACTATTTTAAGTATTCCACATGATTTATATGTGGCAGGCGAAGGTAGAATAATTAATTCACGTATCCCAGGTAAATATTTATTACAATTTAATTTAAATTCAAGTTCATTTGATACAAATAAGTTTGAACCAATATTTGGAGCAAGATATAGAGAAATACAATTGACTTTAAAAAAATATTATGCATACAAAGTTAAACAAATTTTAGAAAAAATATTAACAAACTCAAGTGATTGTAAATATAAAGTAGAATCAACTGAATTAAGTAGACAAGCTGATATGTATGGTCGTCCTTTACCGACAAATGATTTTGATGAAAGAGGATTAAGAGAACTTAGTATTGATCCTGTATCAGGTCTATTATATTATTATTCACAACAAGTACATAGAATTAATGATGAATTTTCAAAGGATGCTATGAGATATAAAAAAGAAAATAATAAAGATTATATATTTTTTAAATTTAAGAAAGACAGATATGGTTATAAATATATTGTGGGTGATGATTTTGTCATAAAAGTAGAAACTAATACAGGAGGTAAAACTTATGAGTACATAGCTAATCCACTTGATTTACAGTTTATGGATGAAAGATTTTTAAAATTTTTAAGTATGTCTCCACACAACAATCTAGGTTCAACTACATGGCCTTATATAGATTATGAAATACCAGGTGCCAGTAGATTAATACTTGAAAATTTAAGAAGTTCTGGTTTAGAAAAAGTTATAAATAATTTTAATTTTATGAAATGTAATACTTCAAGACGTCCAATAATTAAATCAAATAGAGATATTGATTATCAAAATTTTAAATGTTTCAGATCTCAAGGTGCTGGTAGTGCTAATTTTATTATTACAAATGGTGAACAAATTATAATGAAGGGTGATACTTTTGATAGTGAAACTACTTTAAGTATAGCTGAGGATAGTCATTTTATAAAAAAATTTAATTTCTTTAAAGAAGCATGGGTTAATGATTATTTGATGAGAACTGTTTACAATACAAATATATCACATAACTTATGTAGAATGACTGATATCTTTATTTGTGATAGAACAATAACAATTGATCCAAGAGATCCATTAACAGGTCAAGCTAAAGATCAATGTATGCAAAGACATTCTTTAACTGATGGTAGAATAGTAGCATATATAGCAATGGAAATACTTGATGGAGTTATTTCTGGTATTGTTGGAATGAATTATGGTATGTTTTTTGAATATTTATATGGTAAATTAGCTTGTAAAGTAGTATCAAATATAATTTTTACAGACCAGGCAAATACAGGAAATTGTGGTTATAAAAATGTTGATTTTGTTAGAAAATATATAATAACTCAAGGTACCAATTCTATAGAAGTATGGGTAGAAGATACAAAAATGATTAAAATGGTTGATTTTGGAGATTTTAAATACTCACCAAATACTGAAAAAGTTATTTATCATGATACTGGAGATGTTTTTAATCAATCTCTAAACATAATTCAAACTGAACAGGTTGCCTGTTCACAACTTAATAAATCTCTTATTGATAATTTTAGAGGAGGTAGAGGTAATCAGGTGGATAATTTTATACAAATCATACAACAAAGTATACCACAAAAATATAGAACCGCACCAACTGGAGGAAGACAAATACAAGAATTTAGATTAAATATTCAATAAATTGTATAATATTTATAAAAATTAATTTTTATTTATAATTTTAACAGTATGTTCAAAGATATTGTTAAAGTTATCAGTAGTAATAAGTTCGTTTCCTAAATAATAACTATAATATTTATCAGACTGTAAAAATCCCTTATCAACCAAAAAAGTATTTAATTCTGTTGTATCTATAAAATGTGTAGGCACATTAATTACTTTTGATTGAAATGTATTATTATCTATTTTATAAAATGTAATAGTTTTTGTATCAACACTATTATTATTAATTAATCTGTTTGATATTTGTAAAAATAGTTCTTCTGTACATAATTCATCCTTTGTGTCTACAAATGGTATATATTCATCGTCTAACATCTTGATATTATTATATACATTGACATCAATTGAGTATTTTTCTTTAATGAGGAATTTAATTTCAGATATAGTCAGATTAATACCATTTACAAAATATGTAAAGGCAGCTTGATTATTCTTTATATAATAAATTGTCATATTTATATATAGTATTTTTTTTAATAAAATTAGAAATATTTTAAAATTTCAATTTTTCTATAAATGATTATTTATAAAAAAATATTTTTTATTTATATAAAAATTGTGTTAATTTAGTTCTTTTTAGAACCCTTCTTTCTCTTAGCTCTGATTTCTTCGGTTAAACCTTCAATTTCCTTGGCAACTTTGGATTTACCATGTTTTTCAAGATAATCTTCGAAGACTTCCATAAGTTTTTTATTAAGAGCAGTGAAATCAGTAGTATCTTTGACTGATTTCTTGGCTTCATCTCTCATTTTACCAACGAATTTGATTAAACCCATAAAGTTGCTTCTGTCAACACCAGTTGCTGATAAGATTTTTTCATTGGTAGCTTGAGCAGCTTTAAGAGCAGGAGGAAGTTCTCTCTTACCACCTTTCATTGAACCCTTCTTTGAACCTTTTTTGGATGATTTCTTTGAGGCTTTCTTTGAGCTTCTTTTTTTACCACCTTCTTGATCTTTTTGTTGTTGATCGCCACCTTTCATGGTCTTGGAACGTTTCTTTGAGGCTTTCTTTGATGATTTCTTTGAGGCTTTCTTTTTACCACCTTCTAATTCATCACCACCCTTCATAGTTTTTGAACGTTTTTTAGAAGCCTTTTTAGAAGCTTTTTTGGAAGTTTTTTTAGAAGCCTTCTTTGAACCCTTTTTACCACCTTTCATAGTTTTAGAAGCTTTCTTTGAAGATTTCTTGGAAGCTTTCTTTGAAGTTTTCTTTGAAGCTTTCTTTGAAGCTTTCTTTCCACCAACTAATTCAGTATCAATTTTCATAGCAATCATTCTTGACATTTTTTTAGAACCCTTTTTAGAACCTTTTTTAGAACCCTTTTTGGAGGTTTTCTTAGAAGTAGCTTTCTTAGAACTCTTTTTACCACCTTGTTGTTTTGAATCAATTTGACCTTGTAAGTTTTGGAGCTCTTGTAAGAGGTTTTCAGTGCTTTGTAAATTAGACTTAGGCATGCTTATATTATATAATATATATAATAAAATAAAATTTGATAAAATAAAACTATATTAAAATAATTTTATATATATAATAAGAACGAGTTTTATATGGGAGTTCCTGGATTTTTTGCATGGTTGCTTCGAAATAAGAAAAAATTAGGCACCAAAAAATTAATTACTGAAAATATACCAATTAAATGTAAGTATCTAATGTTAGATACTAATTGTCTTTTACATCCATGTGTAAATAATGTGTTAACAAAATATAAGGAAGGTGCATTACATTTAGATGATACCAAAGAATTGAGACCTCAGTTAGAGGAACAGATATGGGAGCTTATAGAAAATTATATAAATGACATGATTGAAAAAGTAAAGCCAGAAGTACTTTATGTAGCAATTGATGGAGTAGCTCCAATTGGAAAGATTTTACAGCAGAGACAACGTAGATATAGGTATTTGTTTGATCGTACAATGAAGGTTTCAAACGAAGAACAAATTCAAGAAACAAAATTTAATGTTAAATCAAATGGAATTTTAGAGCCAGAAATACCGATATCATCAATTGAACTAACACCAGGTACAGATTATATGGAACGTATTCATCAGTCAATGGAAAAATATATGGGTAAACTAGGTAATCGTGGTATTAAATATATTTATTCATCATATCATGAGGAAGGAGAAGGTGAACATAAATTACTTCAATATATAAGAAAAAATATATCAAAAGATGATGGAGTTATAATCTATGGGTTAGACGCAGATCTATTATTTTTATCTCTTGGTATAGGTGTATCTCACAATGTGTTTATTATGAGGGAACAACAAGTATTTAATAATAAAGAAGTTGATTTAGATGATTATCCTGATTATAATTATGTGGAAATTCAAGAATTACATAAATTAATTCAACATTTAGAAATAAGCACACCTGATTTTATTGTACTTTGTTATTTAATTGGAAATGATTTTTTACCAAGTATGTTAACACTAGATGTTAAGAAGGGAGGTATAGATAAAGTGATAAGAGCATTTCAGAATGTAGTGTCAAATTTTGATATACAACTTAGAGATGAACAAGGAGTAATTACAGATAAATTAGTTGTGATTACAGAAAATGGTGATTATGATTTAAATCATGATTTTATGTTTGAGCTGATGAAAGAATTGACTTGGACAGAAAAGCACATATGGAAAAATATAAATCGAGATGTTATAATGAATCAAAGAGAATTAGATCAAGAGGAATTAGAATTAAAAATAGCAGCAAAAGCTGAAGAAAAACGTGATACAATGTTAAAATTTATATTAGGAATGTCAGATAGTACTAATGGATTGGAAAAAATAGAATTCAGTTCTGATCGCGAATATTATAGTTATTATCTTGGTATTGATGGACTTGATTTAGATCGTACAATTATATCCAAGATGGTTAAAGATTATATCACTGTGATTGTTTGGTGTATAAATTATTATTTAGATGAATGCAAGAGTTGGACTTTAGGATATAATTTTATGGTAGGTCCATTGATTCAAGATATAATAAAATATTATCCAAAAAAAATATTTTATAAAAAAACATCACGTTCATTAAATCCAGTAGAACAATTGATTTTAGCAATTCCACCAGAAACATATAGTTATGTAATTGAATCAGATATAATAACCAGATTACAATCAAATAAAAAAATAGGATATATGTTTCCACAATCATATTCTCTTGATGTAAATAAAGAGGCTAAATTATGGAAATGTCAAGTTAAGATTCCAATGGTTGAATATGATGAATTTATTAACGGAATAAAATCAGTTAATATATCCAATAATAAAAATAAAATAATAGCAAGTATGTCTAATTTATAAAAATAACTAGATATTTTTTTAATTTTTTAATTAGATTTGAAAAAATCTTTGAAATCTATAATATTTTCCACACATCTAAAGTTTTCTTCTGAACTATTTGTTTGTTCTATCAATTCAAAACCAATTGATTCCAAATATAGTTTAAGATTAGAATAATGAGCAATTCCACCATAGATAACACAATTATTGAATTCTATTGATTTCATGATTCTGGCTATAGTATAGAAATCAGTAATAGCAGCACCAGCATTCATACCCAAATGATAAATATACTTGATATCATCAACTGATAAGTTTTCTAAACTCCTAAAGTAAGTTGATAAAAATTGTTTAATTGAATTAGATAATATTTTGATTAATAGATCTAATGTATCAGGATTAGATTCAAATAATTTTTTATATTCTTTAAATAAGTAGTAAGGAACTATAGTTTGTGTAGTGTCAAAATCAGGTTTTTCAATCCACTGGATAATTTGAAATATACCGAATACATAATCACCAATAAGATTGTGAAAAAGTTCTCCTAAATTTTCTTCTTGAATTTTAATTTTTTTATCATTAATCATATTTATAATTTTAATACAATTTCTGAAACTTTCTTGTCCGATTATATCATATCTAATATCGATAAAATGAAATCTTTTATTTGGTTCAGATTTATAATTAGAATATGAATATTCAAGTAATTCCGAAATAAAATCAGAATTTTCTTCAAATTTAATATATTTTGGTTTAATAATTTTAATAAAATTATCATCTGGGTTGGAAAGAAAACGATGAGACGGAATATCAGTTTCAATAAATATATCTATAGGATAATCAGTATTTATTTGTTCGATATATTTGGTAATTGATTTAGAATTAGGTTGTTGACATTCACCTTCAGTATCTCCATGAATATCTCCAATTACAATAATTTTTTTATTTAATTTTTTATTAGTAAAATAACCAATAATGTTTGGTCCTGATATATTTATATTAACTCAAAATTGTTTGTTTTTATAGTTATATTCAATATTAGATATATTTGGCATATTTGATTATATAATTTATATAAATAAATTAGATAAAATAAGTTCAAGTTAAATTTAAAATAAAATTATATAAATAATAATATAAATAAAACAAGTAAATGAGTAATAATAATCAATCAACAATCCAGTCAAGAATTCTATCTATAAAAAAATTAATATCAGATGCAAGTTTGGAACAAATAAATCCATTAAAAAGTATGGATCAGGGTTTAGAGACTGAATTTTTTGAGGGACCAAAGGATATAAAAGATCAAAAAAGTTTAGATTCAAGAACAGTGCTTGGTAAAAAAACATTAAATTTTTACAATATCATAAACAGACTAAATAGTAAATTGATATATATAAAAAGTGGTGCATATGGTAATACTTTTAAAGGAATAGTAACAGATGATGATGAAAACGAAGTAATGAGTTTTGCAGTAAAAGTTGTAGCATTTCCAAAGAAGGATGGTTATGGTTCTATGTATAATGTTACAAGACCAGAAAATGCTGAAATATGTATGTTAAAGTTGTTATCATATTTTGTTATAAAAAATCAAACACCTCATTTAATATTACCAATATGTACTTTTAACACATCAATTAAGCCATTTTTAAAATTACAAGAAGAAGAGTTTGTACCAGCAGATAATCAAAAGTATGCAGATTTTGTAAAAAATTATAATGACGGAGCTTATTATGAAACAGTTTCTGTAGTAATATCAGAATGGGCAAATCGTGGGGATTTAAGTATGTTTTTAAAGAAACATTATAAAAAACTGGAGCTTATACATTGGCAAAGTATATTTTTTCAGATAATATCAACATTGGCAGTAATTCAAACAAAATATCCTTCATTTAGACATAATGATTTAAAAGCGAATAATATATTAATTTCCAAAACAGATACATCAAATAAAAAGATATTATATAAAGTTAATAAAAAAGAATATATATTACCATCAATTGGATATTGTTTATATTTATGGGATTTTGATTTTGCATGTATACCAGGAGTAGTAGAAAATTCAAAAGTATATCAAGAATGGACAAAAAAAATAAATATTACTTCCAAAAAAAATCAATATTATGATATACATTATTTTTTTTGCACATTAATATTTAAGGGTTTTTTACCTGAACTCATGACTGATTCATCAGTTCCAATAGAAGTTAAAAAATTTATAGCTTATGTGATACCAGAAGAATACAGACCAGGTCATAGTTCAGGAAAAGTAAACAAAAGGTGTAGAATGTTAGTAGATGATGAATTATTTAAACCAGTTGATTTACTGGATCATAAATTTTTCAGTCCATTTCATTTGAATTTAAATATAAAAAATTAATTATTAAACTAAAATTTTATCAACTATATTATTATAATGAGTATAAATTATAATAATATCAAAGATCTAGTAAATCTATTATATGATTTTGTTTATGAGAAAAATAAAGATATATCTCAGAATTATACATATGAAAGATTAAATCCTGAAGATATAAATTTAAATGCTTTGCTAAAACATGATTTAGATTATCAAATGGTTTTATCAAATGCATATGGTGAGAAAGAAAACTTTAAAGTAATGGCAACAGTATTTGGTGGATTATTAAAGAAAGTAATTTTAAAAAAATATTTTAAAGATTTCCCATTGACAGTAGTAATTCAACAACATAATGATAAATATAAAGATTCTTTATCAATAGTAGATATATATTATGAATTATTTCTTAATCAATTGATATCAGAATTAGTAATTATTGATAACATACCATTTTATTTATTAAATATTTGTAATTTTAATTTAGATTATGGACAAATTAAAGATAATTCTGATTTTAATTCGTTAGTTATAAAAGAATTTGAAATACTAGATCAGTCTGATTTAGACAAGAAATTTTGTTTTAGTATATATGAACATTATTCATCATATAGAACATTACCAGATTTGTTATCTGAAGAATTAGATCATGATGATTTGTATAATTTATTTTTTCAAGTATTCTTTTCACATGCATATTTAAATTACAAATTTGGTAGTTTTAGACATGGTTCATTTAATATATATTCATTTTTATTATCTAAAGAGGAACATCAACATATAAAATTAAATATAGCTGAAAAGAAATTTGTATTATCAAATGTTAAATTCATATGTAAATTATTTAATTACAGAAGAACAGAAATAAAAGGATTCAGAAATTCAACAGTAAATTATAGTGATATTGAGAATCCAACTTATGATGTATATATCTTTTTCAAGTCTATGTATGATTTTTGTAAGAAGAATGATAAGAATTTTGAAAAAATAAAAATAATTATAAGCAATTTTATTTCAATAGATATAATTGAAAAAAAAATTATGAATGAA
>JACCDY010164537.1_pt1 | contig 15702 bp, 15 predicted proteins | sample 7446391 | NCBI WGS metagenome assembly JACCDY01 (sample SAMN15323451, study PRJNA562643) | freshwater metagenome | isolation source: river surface water | place: USA:Blue River Watershed | collected 2017-08-18 | reverse complement strand
TGGCCAGCTTGGACAAAAACGTGATCTTCACCAATGTTGCTTTGACCGATGACGGCGACGTCTGGTGGGAAGGCATGGAAAAAGACACCGGCAAGTTGCCCGATCATTTGATCGACTGGCAAGGCAAGGACTGGACACCCCAGATTGCAAAAGACACAGGCGCCAAAGCGGCTCACGCCAATGCACGCTTTACCGTCGCAGCCACCAACAACCCTGCACTCGATCCTGCATGGGACGACGCAGCAGGTGTGGCCATCGATGCCTTTATCTTTGGCGGTCGACGCTCTACCACCGTGCCTTTGGTGACCGAAGCACGCAACTGGACCGAAGGGGTTTACATGGCGGCCACGATGGGTTCTGAAACTACGGCTGCGGCATTTGGCGCACAAGGTGTGGTTCGTCGCGATCCATTCGCCATGTTGCCCTTCTGTGGTTACAACATGAGCGAGTATTTCCAACACTGGCTAGATGTCGGCGCAAAAATCCAAGCCGGCGGTCACAAGTTGCCTAACATTTACTGCGTCAACTGGTTCCGCAAAGACGAGGCTGGCAAATTTGTTTGGCCAGGTTATGGCGAGAACATGCGTGTTTTGAAATGGATGATCGACCGCTTGGAAGGCCAAGCTGCAGGTCAAGAAAGCATGTTCGGCATTACCCCCACGTATGGTGAGTTGAACTGGACTGGCCTTAACTTTACGGCCGACCAATTCAAAACCGTCACCAGCATCGACAAGGCCGCATGGCAGCAAGAGCTCCAATTGCATAACACCCACTTTGAGCAGTTGGCCTACAACATGCCCAAAGCCTTGCTCGACACCAAGGCGGCGTTGGAACAGCGCTTAGCGACCCTCTGACAAACGCAGACTCGCGCCTGAAGTTGGCGCAAGCTTTGTTGTGGTTCACCCCTGCCATGTGGGCGGTGAACTATGCTGTTGCCCGCATTGCACCGGGCATCATCAGCCCCCATGTTTTGGCCTTGGGGCGTTGGTTCTTGGCGGGACTCATCTTGAGCATCATTGCCCGCGATGAGCTCTGGCGGGAAAGAGTCAGCACCCTCAAAGCTTGGCCGCAGTATTTGGTTTTAGGCACGTTGGGCATGCTCATTTGCGGGGCATGGGTGTACTGGGCTGGCGAAACAACCACGGCCATCAACATCGCATTGATCTACGCAGCCTCACCTGTCTTGATTACTCTGGGCGCTGTCATTGGGCTCAAAGAAGCCTTTTCTTTCAAGCAAGGTGCAGGCATTGTCATCGCACTGCTTGGTGTGTTGCATGTGGTAGTCAAAGGCCAATGGGCTGCCTTGTCGCAAGTGGTTTGGGTTTTGGGAGATGGTTTGATCGTCGCGGCCATGGTGTCTTGGGCCGCCTATGCTTTGCTGCTTAAAAAATGGCCCAGCCCGCTCAGTTCTACAGCGCGCTTGGCCGCCACCTGCATGGGCGGCAGCATTGTCTTGTTGCCTTTTGCTTTGTTCGAATGGTTTGCAACGCCGCACCCAGGTTGGTCAATCAGTGCAGGCACCTTGGTAGTATTGGCGGCTATTTTTCCGGGAGTGGGCGCTTACTGGGCTTATAGTTTTTGTCAAAAAACCTTGGGGGCCAGCAGGGTTGCGGCCAGTCTCTATCTGGGCCCCTTGTATGGCAGTTTGGTCGGCTGGTTTCTATTGAATGAAAGCTTGGGCTGGCACCATGCCATGGGCGCCGCCCTGATCCTTCCAGGCATTTACCTGGCCTCTCAACAGCCTGATTCGCAAAAAAATCAAATGTAGTATTGACGGTTGCGCAGGATGCGTGAAACTCGGCGCTGGGTTGGACTCTCACCTTTTGCAGCCATTGTTTCATCGCGGCCTATGGCTGACTGCAAATCGGCCATCAAACGGGCGTCGGTCTGGGCCATGGCCCACATCCGATCATCGGCACGATGTTGAGCCATCTTGGCGGACCAAGCATCCAAGCTGTTTTTGATTTGCGTCGCGAGCTTTTTTGAAGTGCCGGCAAACAAACCAGCCGCCGCAAAAGCCACCGCCCACAGGGTCACCCAAGCGGCCAACAAATGACCATCGGCCCATGTGTCCATCATTTGATCGGCAACCACCACAAATGCCGCAACCACTGCCGCCAACAACATGCCGGCCAAAGTGCGGGTGGGACTGAGTGACTCACCCATGCGCTTGATGTTGGCAACGGCTTGTTCTGCGCGCTCAACGCCTGGGTGGCTGGTTGAATACTCTACGTGGACAAAATTGTGGTTCATATTGACTTCCTCTTCATGTGACTGCCGTCAAGCGAATTTGTTCAAGTGAAAAACCACTTGTTGCTTGACCATGGATCAATATTAGGGTTTACTCTAGTGTTATTCAACTTTATATTTGTGATGCTTATCATTCACAACAGAAATGATTGAGCCTGTCCATACCAATTTCCGAACCTTAGATCTGAACTTGCTTCGGGTTTTTGACGAGGTCATGGCTGAAAAAAGCCTGACCAAGGCTGCGCGCAACTTGTCCATCACGCAGCCTGCGGTCAGCAATTCATTGCGCCGTCTGCGCGAAACCCTGGGCGATGACTTGGTTCGCCGCGACGGCCACGGCATTGCCCCCACTGCGTTTGCTTTATCGCTTTGGCCGCATGTGCGCCAAGCCTTGGATCAATTGCAATCGGCACTGGTGCCACAGCAATTCATCCCCGCAGAATCGCGCAATGCCTTTGTCTTGGCCATGGCTGACGCCACAGCGGCTGAACTGATGGGCGGGCTTGGACAAGAACTTGAACGGCTGGCACCGAAGGTGTCTATTCGGGTGCTACCGCTGACCACCCGCGACCCCAGAAACATGCTCAATGAGAGCGTGGCCGATCTGGCATTGGGTTACTTTCCGGCTGTGTTGGCCGACTTGACCGCCAAGGCTCAGTCTGGCGAGGCAGTAGCGTATGAGCACCACCGTTTGTACGACGGTGAGTATGTGTGTGTCATGCGTCATGGCCATCCTTTGGCACGAAAAAATATCTCACTGGATGACTTTTGCAATGCGCGGCATTTACTGGTCAGCTTTTCTGGCCGACCTTATGGTTTCATCGACGAAGCCTTGACCTCGATCGGCCGACACCGACGTGTGGTCATGACAGTGAACCAATTTTTTACGGCGGGCCGCGTGGTGGTGAATTCAGATTTGTTAACGGTTTTACCCAAGCACTTTGTTCCCACAACGGGTATTTCAGATGAACTGTTTATGTGCGATTTGCCTTTCAAGGTGCCCACTTTGCATGTCGATGCCTTATGGCATCGGCGCAAACACAATCAAAGCGATCATGTTTGGTTGCGCGAAATTTTGATCCGCATTGCGCACGATGTTTTCAAGGGCGCGCGTCTTCCATGAACATCCAACTGCTTTCTGATTTGCACTTGGAAACCCATCCGCACTTCACGCCCGAAGTGGCGCCTTTGGCCGATCTGCTAGTTTTGGCAGGCGACATAGGGTCCTATCAAGAAGGGTCGATGTTGTTCAACCACCAAGACCACGACTTCGGCTTGTCGCGTTTTTCACCCCGCAAAGACTTGGGTGCATGGCCTGTCCCTGTTTATTTTGTGCCGGGCAATCACGAATATGACGGCATGCCCTATGAGGTCGCGCATGAAAAACTGAAGGCTGTTTGCGATCGTCTGGAAATTATTTTCTTGCACCAGCGCATCGAAGTCATTCATGGCGTACGTTTGATTGGCTGTACGTTGTGGAGCGATTTTGAAGCCTTGGTACCGACGAGTGGCGCATTGACGCAACAACTCAAAGCCAGAGAAAAAGCAGAACGTGCTGCAGACTTTTATTTGAGAAAGACGGGCACTACTTTTCAAGGCCAGCCATTTTTATCAAGTGCAGTTCGGGAGCAAGCGCAAGCCGATCAAGCCTGGTTGACAGATGCCTTGTCTGAACCCTTTGAGGGGCCAACGGTGGTCATCACTCATTTCGCGCCCAGCCTTTTAAGCGCTGACCCGCGTTATGGACTCACACCAGGCACGGCTGGATTTTGCAATTCGCTCGATCATTTATTGCCACTTGCCACGCACTGGTTGCACGGTCATTTGCATTGTGCACATGACTACATCAGCCAAGGTTGTCGGGTGGTCGCAAACCCTTTGGGTTATGCTAAAAAAAATGAGCAGCTGGCTTTTGAGCCGAAAAAAATAGTGCGCGTCGAAGTCTAAAAATCGGCTTCAATTTTTTCGCGCATTGAGCCCCGCAAAACAGGTGGTCATGACCATCTCAATGATTTCCTCGTCCGAGTGCAGTTCACTCATCTTTAAGAATTCAACCACTGGATCGCAGGCTCTGGCAAACAAGGTGTACAAAATGGCGATGGGCGGGAGACTGGGGTTGAGGTAACCCTCTTTTTGCGCTTCAACAATCCATGCGCCCAGCAACTCACTGACCTGCATCAATCCATCCATGTATGGCCGGCTGGCCATCAAGGTTGCCCGCAAACTTGAGTTCTGGCTGGGCAGTGTGGGCATTTGACCCGAGAGTTTTAGTTCAAGTGTCCAACGCGTGGTGGCCATGAGCTTGTTGAATGCCCGACTGTTGCTTGAATTGGGCGTTTCTTGAGATGTGTTTACATCTGATTGTTGGTTGAGATTTTCTAAAAAAGCTTGCGCTTTTTGCATCGCTTGCACCATGGCGGCACAAGCCAACTCTTCCTTGCTGTTGAAGTGCTTGTACAAGCTGGCTTTGGCAATGCCGACCTCTGCTGCCACCTCGTCAACCGTCATGGCATCAAAGCCTTTTTCTGAAAGCAATCGGTTCACCGATGCTGTAATGGCCTGCTCCCTGGCTTCCAGCATTTGTAACTTGAAGGATCTCTTTGGGGGTTCTTTAAGGGCGGTCATGAATTCATTTTAGCAAGCGATCATCAGATTTGAACTGATCGGTCATAAAATGCCCAGTGCGTCTAAGTTATCAATTTATCCCACTGAGCGCCCACCGGAGTCAGCCATGCAACGTCGCATTTTGCTAAAAACAGCCAGCCTGGGCGCCTTGGTAGGCGGAATCAGCAGTTGGGCAAGCAGCTCGGCCCATGCACAAGACAAAGTCTCTGCCGCTGCGGGACCTGAATTGCCGCAAAAAATACAACGCATTGCATTTGGCTCTTGCATCGATCAAAACAAACCCCAACCCATTTGGCGTGCAGTTCTGGCCACAAAACCAGACTTGTTCATTTTTGGCGGTGACAACGTTTATGCAAGCAGGCCCCCTTGGCATTTGGATCAATTGCAAAAAGCCTACGCCACCCAAGCGGCGCAAGAAGGATTCGCCCAGTTACGGCGTGAGGTTCCCCACATGGCCATTTGGGACGATCACGACATGGGTCAAAACGATGGCGGGGCAGGCTTCGCACACAAGCAAGTTGCCAAAGACGCCTTCATGGCGTTTTGGCAATTGCCCGCAAACGACACGCGCAGACAAAGAGAGGGTCTTTATCAAGCTTTTCAAATTGGTCCTTCTGGACAACGCGTGCAAATCATTTTGCTAGACACCCGATGGTTCAAGTCACAACCCAAAGTGACCGATGAACGAAACGCGCCTGGCAAAGAACGGTATCTGCCCGACACGGACCCTGAAAAAACCATGCTCGGTGCGGCCCAATGGCAGTGGCTGGAGATGCAATTGAAACAAGCCGCAGATGTCCGCTTGATTGTGTCTGGCATACAGGTGGTGGCCGAGGGTCATGGTTGGGAATCGTGGGGCAACTTTCCCCATGAGTTAGAAAAGATGCGACAGCTCGTGCAAAAAACCCAGGCCAAAGGGGTTATTTTCTTGTCCGGTGATCGGCACATTGGTGCTGTCTACAAAAGCAAAACCAACAACCAATATCCCCTGTATGAGCTCACCTCCAGTGGAATGACGCATGCATGGGCCAACGCCAATGAGGCTGGCCCTAACCGCCTTGGCCCATTAATCACCCAAAATCACTTTGCCTTGATTGACTTCAATTGGCCGCAAAAACAAATTCAACTGGGCTTTCAAAACACACAAGGCGAATGGCTAAAACGCCAAAGCATTGAGCTGTCGGAATTGCAATAAAAGCAAAGCCCACAACAAAGCCCGATAATCTCTTTTTTTGATTTTTACACTGATCACCATGCAAACCCCTCCCATGATTCAAAGCAGTGCTGTAGCCTATGGCTTGGCCACCCTGTCCAAAGACGGCGCCATCTTAGACACTTGGTACCCTGCGCCCCAATTGGCCGAAGGCATTCAAGAAGCCGGCAGCCAGGTGTTGAATGAAGCCGACGCCAAAGCGCATTTGGGCGAAGCTTTTGTCAAGGCATTGGGTCCTTGCGAATTGCGCGGTGTGAATGTGGTCGCGGTAAAAACAAGCATTGCCAACCTGTCTGAGCCTGCCAAAGACACGCACGATGTTTTTTTGCGCCTTCACTTGCTCAGCCATCGTTTGATCAAACCGCACCAAGCCAATTTGACAGGCATCTTTGGCATGTTGGCCAATTTGGCTTGGACCTCCATGGGCCCTTGCCCCTTGGACCAATTGGAAGCCGCACGCTTGCGCGCACGTGCAGCACGCGTTGTGTTTGACGTCAAAGCCATCGACAAGTTCCCTTATATGACCGACTACGTCGTGCCCTCAGGCGTGCGCATTGCCAACGTCGACCGCGTTCGATTGGGTGCGCACTTGGCATCAGGCACCACTGTCATGCACGAAGGTTTTTGCAATTTCAATGCAGGCACTTTGGGTGCGTCCATGGTGGAAGGTCGCATCAGTGCGGGTGTGTTGGTCGACGATCAAAGCGATGTGGGCGGTGGCGCTTCCATCATGGGCACCTTGTCAGGTGGCGGCAAAGAGGTGATCTCTATTGGCAAGCGTTGCTTGCTCGGTGCCAACTCAGGCATTGGAATTTCTTTGGGCGACGACTGTGTGGTGGAAGCGGGTTGCTATGTGACCGGCGGCACGCGCGTCAAAATGCCCGATGGCAGCGTAGTCAAAGCCCGTGAACTGTCAGGTCGCAACGGCATTTTGTTCCGCCGCGATTCACAATCTGGTGCTGTTCAAGCCATTCCCCGCACAGAAAGCTGGGGCAGCTTGAACGCCGATTTGCACAAGAACTAATCAGTTCGTCTAGCTTGATTTGGCCAAATGCTTTTTGGCCAAATCAACGTACCAATCCAAACACCCTGGGTTGGCCATGGCATCTTTGTTCACCACTTTTTCGAGTGGCTGACCCAACATCAATTTCTTAATGGGCAACTCTTGTTTCTTGCCCGACAAGGTTCTGGGAATTTCTGCAACCTGGAAAATTTCGTTGGGCACAAAGCGTGGGCTGAGTGCGGTTTTGATTGCGGTATTCAATTTGTTTTTAACGTCTTCCGTTAAATTCACGCCCGGCATCAGCACCACAAACAAAGGCATGTAACTTTCGCGGCCTAAGTATTCAAGGTCCACCACCATGCTGTCCATCACTTCGGGCAAGGCCTCGACCGCGCTGTAGAGCTCGCTGGTGCCCATGCGCAAACCGTGCCGATTGATGGTGGCATCGCTCCGTCCAAAAATGACGCAACCTTCGCCGCCTTTTTTACCTTGACCCGCCGCACCAATGCGCAACCAATCACCATGTCGCCAAACGCCACCAAACGATGCGTCAGCATCACCGCCACCCGGTTTGCGGCCGTGGCCCGCAGGGTACATTTCAAAATAACTGGCCAAGTAACGAACGTTGTGGGTGTCGTTCCAAAAATACAAAGGCATAGAGGGAATGGGCTGCACGCAAACCAGTTCACCCACTTCGCCATGTACGGGCTCGCCTGCTTCGCTCCAAGCCTCTACGGCGCAGCCCAACAAACGACATTGCATGACGCCGGGTTCTTGTGGCAGTTCTCGATTGCCGCCAATGAACGCGCCACAAAAATCAGTGCCGCCAGAAATGTTGCACCACCAAATGTCACCATCCGTTTCGCGGTGCAGGTGCGTTGACTGGCTGTACTGACTTTGGATTTTTTTAAACTGTGCATTGCCCCATTTTTGGGTATCTGGCGAAAGGGGCGAGCCTGTGGTGCCCAATGCGCGAATTCTTGAAAGATCGCCACAGGCAAGCAAGTCAATGCCTGCCTTCTGACAGTTCGCAAAGAATGCGGCACCCGCGCCAAAAAACGTCACTTGATTGTCTGCCGCAAAACGCCACAGCGTTGTCCAATCAGGATGGTCTTTGCTACCGCCAGGGTTACCGTCGTAAATGACGCAGGTGGTGCCATTGAGCAGGCCGCCCACTTGGGCATTCCACATCACCCAACCGGTTGAGCTGTACCAATGGAAACGCTCACCCCAACTGTTCGGGTGATAACTGCAACCCACATCGTTGTGCAAAATTTTCAGCGCCATGGCCACAATGAGCGTGCCGCCGTGACCATGCACAATGGGTTTGGGCAAGCCTGTGGTGCCGCTCGAGTAAACCACCCACAAAGGGTGATCAAAGGGCAAGTCCATGGGCACAAACTGATCGATCAAGGGGCCCTGCTGCAATGTGGTTTGCGAAAAACGAATGGCCGCCGCAACTTCATTGCTGGCCAAATCTGCAACACCGACATTGTCGTGAAGGATGACATGCTGCACCGAAGGCAGGGCATCTTTCAACTCTTGAACCACACTCATGCGGTCATAGTTTTTGCCGCCATAGGTCACACCATCGCATGCAATCAACACCTTGGGTTCAATTTGTTTGAATCTGTCGAGAACGGCCAAGGTGCCCATGTCGGGGGCACAAATGCTCCACACACCGCCCACACTGATGGTGGCTAAAAACGCAATGATGGCTTCAGGAATGTTTGGCAAATATGCCGCCACGCGATCACCAGGTTGCAAGCCTTGCGCTTGAAGGTGAAGCGCCATAGAAGCAATTCTTCGCCTCAGTTCTGGCCATGAAATTTCTTGTCGCACGCCCAATTCATTTTGTGCAATGAGGGCTGGAAAACCTGCTGCATGCGCCGCATCGACATGTCGCAAAACTTGACTGGCGTAATTGACCTTGGCGCCAGGAAACCAAACTGCACCCGGCATGGCATTTTTGGCCAATACTGCCGTATGGGGTGTTGGCGATTGCAGTTCAAAGTAATCCCAAATGCTCTGCCAAAACGAATCCAAATCTGAAATAGACCATTGCCACAGGTCTTCATAGCGCTCAAAAGAAATGCCGCGGTTTTGCTTTAGCCAATTTTGATAAAGCCGAATTTGCGGAACCTAGTTCACGTGAGCCGTAGGCGCTTTAGTCGCGGCAACGCGGGATTCGTTAGGCGGTGTTGTCATTTTTTCATGCGCTCACTTTGCCAATAAACATCCGTACCCCCGTCCATTCGGTTGAGCACGCGCGACAGAACAAACATCAAGTCTGAAAGCCGATTTAAATACTGGCGAGGCGCATCATTCAACGCCTCTTCATTGCCAAGCGCCACTGTGGCGCGCTCTGCACGTCTGGCCACTGTGCGGCAAATGTGCGCCTGTGACGCCGCACGATTGCCTGCCGGCAAAATAAATTCTTCGAGTTTGGGCAACTGTGCGTTGTACTTTTCAAGGGCTTGGTCCAAGACCACCACCGCCTCTGCCTTCAACAACTCAAAACCAGGAATTGACAGTTCTCCACCCAAATTGAACAGTTGATGCTGAACCTCGACCAACAGCATGCGAACATCGTCCGGCATGGCCTCACACAGCAACAAGCCGATGTGCGAGTTCAACTCATCGACATCGCCCATGGCATGAACGCGCAAACTGTTTTTGGACACACGCTGGTTGTTGCCTAAACCCGTGGTTCCTTCGTCGCCCGTGCGGGTTGCAATTTGTGTGAGCCGATTACCCATGGTGTTTCCCCTGTGCTGAGACGACTGCAAAAATGATCGTCTGCGCGTAAACTCTCATTTTGACCGAGTTTGACAAGATTTCGTCATGCTTGATTCACCAACGCGACTGACCCTCACTTCAGCGCAGTTGCCACGCACCCCGACTTCGGAGCTAGACCATGAACGCACCCACACAAGCAGCCCACTTGGCCCCAGCGGTACAAGCCCGCCCCGTGCCGCAAGCTTTCATCGATGCGCTGAAAAACCGCTTTGGCGAGAATTGCTCAACGGCTTTGGTCATTCGTGAGCAACATGGCCGTGATGAATCTGCCTTTGCGCCTGTGCCGCCGCCTTCGGCAGTGGTTTTTGCCGAGTGCACTCAAGACGTCTCAGATGCCGTGAAGCTGGCAAGCGAGTACCAAGTCCCTGTCATCCCCTTTGGCGTGGGCTCGTCCTTAGAAGGACACCTGTTAGCTGTTCAGGGCGGCATTAGCATTGACCTCACGCGCATGAACAAAGTGTTGTCCATCAATGCTGAAGACTTGACCGTCACTGTTCAGCCTGGTGTGACTCGCAAGCAATTGAACGAAGAAATTAAATCCACCGGTTTATTTTTTCCCATCGATCCCGGCGCCGATGCCACGCTGGGCGGCATGAGCGCAACCCGTGCCAGTGGCACCAATGCGGTTCGTTATGGCACCATGCGTGAAAATGTCTTGGCGCTCGAGGTTGTCACGGCCTCTGGCGAGGTCATTCGAACAGGGACACGCGCCAAAAAATCAAGCGCAGGCTATGACCTCACACGCTTGTTTGTTGGCAGCGAGGGTACTTTGGGCGTGCTGACAGAAATTACGGTTCGCTTGTACCCATTGCCTGAAGCTATTTCGGCCGCCATTTGTTCTTTCCCCAGCATTGCGGCGGCTGTTCAAACCGTTATTCAAATCATTCAGTTGGGGGTTCCCATCGCCCGCGTTGAACTCATTGACCACAACACAGTGCGAATGGTGAATGCGTATGCCAAATTGGGTCTGCGGGAAGAGCCTATGCTATTGATGGAATTTCATGGCTCGCCCGCCGGCGTTAAAGAACAAGCCGAAACAGTGCAAGAGCTTGCCAGCGACCATGGCGGCAACGCATTCGAATGGGCCACCACACCCGAGGAACGCACACGGCTTTGGACGGCTCGCCACAACGCCTACTTTGCAGCGCTCCAAAGCAAGCCCGGCTGCCGCGCCATCAGCACGGATACTTGTGTGCCCATCAGCAAGTTGGCCGATTGTTTGCTTGACTCCATCACCGAAACCGACGCCAGTGGCTTGCCTTATTTTTTAGTGGGTCATGTGGGCGATGGCAATTTTCACTTTGGCTACCTCATCAACCCTGAAATTCCTCACGAAAGAGAAGTGGCCGAAGACCTCAATCACAAATTGGTCAGCAGAGCCCTGCGCTTAGGCGGTACCTGCACAGGCGAGCATGGGATTGGTTTGCACAAAATGGACTTTCTGGTGACAGAAGCCGGAGTAGGCGCCGTCAGCATGATGAAGACCATCAAACAAGCGCTAGACCCGCACAACATCATGAACCCCGGAAAAATTTTCCATTGAAAATCTTCACCAAAGAAAAGGGCTCTCAAGAAATTTGAAAGCCCTTTTTTCTTGTAGCTGACTTTGCTACTTGTCTTCTTTTGTTGTGGTCAGCCTCGAAGCCGCTCAATCAAACCATTGAGCTCATCCAAGGATCCAAATTGAATAGAGAGCTCACCCATTTCTTCAAACTTTCCGTGGCGCTTGACCCGCTTTTTAATGCGCACTTCGACCTCGGCCATCAGCAAATCTGACAGTTCTTCTTCAACACGCTTGATGTCGCGCGACTTTTCTTTTTTGGGTTTTTGTTGAACCAATGAAAACTCTGCACTGAGTTTTTTCACCAAGCTTTCGGCCTCTCGGACCGACATCTTTTTGGCGGTGATTTGATTGGCGGCCGTAATTTGTGCAGCCCTGTCGAGCCCCAAAAGTGCACGGGCATGGCCCATGTCGATGTCACCCGCCATGAGCATGGTTTGGACAGGGTCCGCCAAATTCAACAAGCGAAGCAAATTGCTGGCGGCACTTCGAGACCGGCCAACGGCCTGTGCCGCCGTCTCGTGAGTGAGTCCAAACTCCTTGATGAGGCGTTGTAAACCTTGGGCTTCTTCCAATGGGTTCAGGTCTTCACGTTGGATATTTTCAATGAGTGCCATGGCCGCCGCCGCCTCATTTGGAACGTCCCGAACCAACACGGGTACCTCGTTCAAGCCCGCTAAACGGGACGCACGAAAGCGACGCTCACCAGCAATGATTTCATATTTACCTTCATTGGGACCCTCGCTCAACTTGCGAACCAAGATCGGTTGCATGATGCCCTGGGCTTTGATGGATTCGGCCAATTCGTACAAAGCGCCCTCGTCCATCCGAGTCCGTGGTTGGTACATACCTGGCACCAAATCACCCAAGCCCAAAACAGACGGTGTTCGATTTGAGGCGGCTTCAACCGCTTGTGGCGAACTGGCCTCTTCTTGAACTTTGGGGCCAAGCAAGGCCTCCAAACCACGTCCCAGTCCTTTTGGTTTTTTAGTGACCATGTTCTTCTACCTTCATTAATTGATTCAAAAAATCGTGTCCTTCTGGCCAGTCCCCCAACTGGGAGTCTGCATTCAGATGCCCTTTGGGTCCCATGTCAATCCATTCAGAACCCCACGATTTGGCAAATAACTGTGCCCGCTCTACGGTGCAATGCGGATCATTTTGGCTGCCTAGCAAGATCGATTGAAACGGCAGCGGCTCGAGACAAATGGGGCGCCAACTGCCGAACACATCTTTGAAAGGTTGCGCTTCAACATCGCCGGGTGCAACCAGCAACGCAGCTTTTACGCGATGTGTTTGTTTTGAAATGTTGGCCCAAGCCGCTACTTGAATACAGCCCAGACTGTGGGCCACCAAACAAATGGGACCGCTCACGTCAGAAACCACATCGTCTAATCTGCTCAACCAATCGCCTCGCAAGGGGCGCATCCAATCATGCTGTTCTACTAATTGATATGCATATTTTTGGACCCATTTGCTTTGCCAATGCAAGGGCCCGCTTCCTTGCCAACCTGGCAAAATAAGTACTTGATTTGGCTGCATGTTCATTGGATCGGCGCTTCATAAACTAGGGATGCGCTGCACCAACTCCTTGGCAAACTCTACAAAGGCTTGGCTGCCTTTGGCGGATGGATCAAAAACAACGCCTGGCAAACCGTAACTGGGTGCTTCCGCCAACCGAACATTGCGCGGTATGACCGTGTTAAAAACTTTATCGCCAAAATGAGATTTGAGTTGTTCGCTAACCTGTTGCTGCAAGGTAATTCGGGGATCAAACATCACACGCAACAAACCGATAATTTTCAAATCAGGATTCAAGTTGGCATGAACCTGTTTGATGGTGTTGACCAAATCGGTCAAGCCTTCCAACGCAAAATATTCACATTGCATGGGAACAATCACACCGTGCGCCGCACACAAGCCATTGAGTGTGAGCATGGAGAGTGAGGGTGGGCAATCAATTAAAACGAAATCAAAATCCGACTGAACCACCTCAAGCGCCAGTTTCAAACGTTGATCACGTCTTTCTAAGTCAACCAATTCAACCTCAGCACCCGCCAATTCACGGTTTGCACCCAGAACGTGATAGCCACACTTATCAGAAAAAATAGCGGCTTCTTGAATGCTGGCTGACTCCAACAAAACGTCATACACACTGAGTTCCAGTTGGCGTTTGTCCACGCCTGAACCCATGGTGGCATTGCCTTGCGGATCCAGATCAACGAGCAAAACACGTTGACCCACCTTGGCCAAACCCGCGGCCAAGTTGACGGCCGAAGTGGTTTTTCCAACACCGCCCTTTTGATTTGCAACACAGAAAATTTTTGCCATTTGTTTCTCGATTAATTTTCAGTTGATGCGCTTATTTACCGACAGCCAATTTCAAACCAAAACCAATGAGGCAAACACCTGCTAGTTTTTGGAGCAACGCTGACATCTTGGGATTGGCGCGAATGCGCTCTGCCATGGTGTGCGTGATCAAAACCACGCCAAAACAATACAGAAAGCCCAAAACAGCAATTGTTAGCGCCATGAATACAAAAGTAGTCATCCCTTGGTGCTGTTGAGGGTCTATGAACTGCGGAAAAAAGGCAAAGTAAAACATGATGGCCTTTGGATTCAACAAAGTGATCAACATGGTTTCTTTGAAGTATTTTCCGGGCGTAATTTTGATGGCAGGCCCCTCTCCAGGTTTGGCCCAAACCATTTTCGCGCCCAACCAAGCCAAATAGGCGGCACCCACCCACTGCATGGCCATGAACAAATGAGGATAACTTTGAAGCAAAGCCGCCACGCCTGCAACCGTGAGCCACAACAAAATTTGGTCTCCCAGCAACAAGCCGAGAACAGACGCAAAACCACCCCGAATACCACCCTGACTGGTCGAGGTAATCAAAGCCAAATTACCTGGCCCTGGTAGAAACAACAACAAAACGAAGGCGGCCACAAAGGCGCCGTAATCAGAAATTCCAAACATGCGCGGCTTTCTTATGTAGCCCAAGTGTAATGGGCGAAAGCGGACTCAAGCTTGCCTATGCAGACAAAGCCGTGGATTTTTTCATCCAAATCATGCATCTCTCAGCATTCAAGCCTGGTACCTGGAGTTGTTCCACGTGAAACACTTGCACAAAGTGCGGCAACGATGAAATTTCTACCTCGGGCAGCTTGCCCTTCATGGCCATCCAAATGCCGTTTTCCGCCAGTGCGTTCTTCGACCAATTCACAAAGTCAGGCAAGGAGGCAAAAGCTCGTGAGCCGATGACATCAAAAGGCCCTTCGAGCGTTTCAACCCTGGCATGTACACCCTTGAGATTAGCAAGCCTCAGGCTGGCTGCCACCTGCTGAACAAACGCTGCCTTTTTGGATACCGCATCGACACACGTCACACTCACATTGGGGCAACAAATGGCAATCACGACACCCGGTAGGCCGCCGCCAGAGCCCACATCCAAGAATGAAAACGACGCACCAAAGGACTGTGCTTGGCGCATCAATGGCGCGATGGCAGACAAACTGTCTAGCAAATGGTGGCTTAGTATTTCCTGCGGTTCACGAAGGGCCGTTAAGTTATAGACCTTGTTCCACTTTTGAATCAAGGCCATGTAATCCAGTAACTGCTTTTGAGCCGCCAAGTCAAGCAACAGGCCCAACTCCGCAATGCCCGCCGCAAGAGATTGCGCCAAATCCTCGTTCATGAGGTCAGGCTTTCAGCACCCTCAATCAACTCGGGCTTGATGGCCATGAACTCTCTGAATCCACCTTTTTTAAGGTGAATCAACAGCAGCGAGATGGTGGCAGGCGTAATGCCAGAAATGCGCGAAGCCATGCCCAAAGTTTCTGGGCGATGTTTGTCCAATTTCTGTCGGGCCTCAATGGACAAAGAAGACACCTGAAGGTAATCTAATTTGGCAGGCAACTTGAGGTTTTCAAAGTGTGCCGCCCTCTCAACCTCGACTTTTTGCCGATCAATATAACCAGCATATTTGGCGGCAATTTCAACTTGCTCGATAACCGCCGCTGACAAGTCCCCAAGTGTTTCACGTGAAACAGCCTCTGCCACAAAACGGCCGGCGTCCAAAGACATCAAATTTTCGTAAGCCACATTGGGACGACGGAGCAAGTCAAACAAGTTGTGCTCGTGCTCAATTGCCTTGCCAAGCACGCGCTCCGACTCGGCAGAGGGAAGATTGCGCGGATTGACCCATGTCGACTTGAGGCGTTCTGTTTCACGTGAAACAGCTTCACGTTTTG